>JGI24159J19872_10007603_pt1 | contig 14191 bp, 6 predicted proteins | sample Ectturendosymbi4_FD_19872 | JGI IMG/M metagenome (IMG submission 19872) | reverse complement strand
TTAACGTTGTTTTGTCACCACAGTCTTTGCATTGCAAGGCCATAATATCTGTGTAGTTTCTCATCTGTGTCTTGTAAGTCACAGTTGCAAGTATACAGTATACACTAACTGAAGTTTTGGGTTTGTTTAACCTTTGTATGTTTTCTATGCTGCACATTGCTCTTCATAAGCGAGTTTACAAATCACGGTTATTACAAGAAATCACTAGTGCTTAAATAACATGTTGGTCAGTTTAACAAATCACGAAATATGCAACAGTATGCTTAAAATGGTACAACTGCACAAATTTAAAATATTAAATAGCTCAAAAATTTGACCAAATAGGGAGAATCTGACAACAGTTTTGAAATCAGCGCCCCAAAATTATCCCAAAAACGCTCTCAAACCCCAATCCCCATGAAATTCATTTAAAATTGTAGATCAATCACTGTGACGATCAGTGCGAATTTACACAATTCACGCTGCAAATACGGTTAAATTACTCCGCATTGTTCGGTTAACGTTTTGAACTCTCAGACTTTGGCAGCAAAAACAAAAACACTGGGTTTAAAGACGTTAGTGGACAACTTTCGTAAAATCTGTTTAAAACCAACAGCATAAGCACCAGCTGGCCATGCGAGGTAGTACAACCTTCAACGCAATACTTCATGTTTACTCCAACACGTTACCTTAGTGTTCCGGGAAATTCCCCCGGACTCGACTTTCCCACTGACGGAAATACCACTCCCTTGGCCGCGGAACACGTCGTTGACGCAAAAGCGGAGAGGGAAGTCAACTGGTCGCGGTGGTGGCCGGAAGCGGTCGATCACCTGAAAAGCCAGTCTTGGAAAATGATCGGAGAAGACATCGCAGAAGATCAAGTTCAACAAAAAAATCAGCTGTCCGGGCAATTTGATTTTGCAGCACTGTACAATGCTTGGAACACAAGCATGGCTTTTGCTCTGAACCGACTTGGAAAACATGTACATTTCTATGCTGTGGGCTGATGATTGTATTGCTGATGCAACCTGGTTAAATATTTATTATCAATAGCCTCCATAAACGCAGAAACTAAATAGCAACCAGTGGCAGGTGAGACGCTACAGCAGCTTGCGTTCTAAGAAACCCAGGGGTGCACTTGCTTTCAGACAAGTGCAAAAAAACTTCGATAAAATATGTCGCCGGTCATCGAATATATTCGGTACCGTTTCTGCTACAGACCAGACGTGCAGACAAAAATGCCAAGTTTTTTTTTTACAAATTTGACGAAAATGAATTGGACCATTCGAAAATTATAATCTTACTTAACACCTGGCAGCATTAGCTGTACGTGGGCGGCATCTTGCACGTAAGACTTCAAACGAATCAATTTTCAAACACAGCTTGAAAGCAATTCGGAGTAACTTGGAATGTGATGCGGGGGACCAGCTACTCTTGATCGACGTAGCAGTCAAAATTTTTTTTAATCCAGAACGTACTTGCCGCGCAGCGTACGCTGTATAAGGCGAAAAAAGTCAACTTGTTGATTCAAGTTCGAAGGCAACAAAACCTTTTTAGTGTGCCAGAAGCTATAAGGCCGCTGAGGTTTGTTTTCAACTGATTGTTTTTAGCTTTGAAATGTTTATTTGTCACTCAGGGCTTTTAGCTTTGAAGTGTTTAGTTTTCACTACGGGTTTTTAGCTTTGAAGTGTTTATTTTCACTCAGGGGTTTTAGCTATTGAAGTTTAGCTATCTGGATGACGAGACAATCGAATGGCTGCTCAACACTTGCCCCGAGATCTATTGCGGCCTAGCCGTGGATTACAAGAACTCCCTCAAACGATGAAGAAGCTACTGGAATGTTTATTTTTCACTGAGGGTTTTCAGCTATTGAATAGCAAAATGATTCGAATCGAGTGTCAAGAGAAAATACTTTTTCTGACAAAGTTCTTACTTCTATCAGGCTCGGTCCTTTGTACCAGGAAGTCAGGGCGGGATCTTTGGCGGGCCTGACGAGGTTCTCGCCGACCAGACCGCTCACTGGCACGTAGGTGACGTCAGAGTCCTTAAAGCCGGCCTGCTTGGCCAGGAACTGTTTCAACTTTTCGACTATCTCGTCGAATCTGAGGAATGCAATATCTTTATTTTTTCGCCGCGTGATCGGATGGATCGCCCGCATAGGGAACGTGAAACGCCCTGCTTCAGAGTGCAAATTGAGTTTTGGAAAATCAAAGGGAGGGGGAGAAATTTTCGCGAGCTTCCAAAGATAGAAGAGAGAAAAACAAAAAAATATCAAAAAGAGAAAAGCAAAAAAAGAGAAATAACGCAGAGAAAATATTACAAGAGAAAGAAAAGAAAAAAGGTTAAAAATAGCGAAGAAAAAAACAAAGAGAAAAAATAACTAAGCTTCAACTCTCAAGTAACGCTGAAACTTGCAGGAACTTTGCGACAAATAACATCGCGCAGCATACAGCAACAGGCGCCTCCCACCTTTTCTTGCACCAGTTCGCGGTGTCCAGCTTGTTGACGGCGACGACCAGTTGCGCGACACCGAGCGAGCGAACGAGCAGAGCGTGCTCTCGCGTCTGGCCCCCGACGCCGAAGCCCGCCTCGAACTCCCCCGTACTGGCGCCGACCACCAGGACCGCCACGTCGGCCTGGGACGCACCTACAAGAGAACGCACGCGTAAACGTAATGAACTGTGCGATTGTCCTTCTCAACGGAAGAGCTTAAGGGGTTGAAGTCTCTGCCGCGTGAAAATCACTTGTTGCAGTTGATAAAACAGGCCAGCCAAGCCTTGGCAAGCCGGGAAAGTTAAAGCAGCGTCGACAACGCCAACAATTATTATTCGTTCATCACAATTGAAATCGCGCCGAGAGCAAAAGCAGCGTGTGTTGCGTTTACTTCAGAAAAAAATCTCGCAATAAAAGGAAACTCGTTGGAAATTTGCGACAGGCCCGCTACGTTTGCAAATTACTGCGCACTGATTGAAGCTAACATATGTGCGGTAACAAGGTTATTCCATCTCTGGCGAGGCCAGACGTCTGCGTGCTTTCAAGCAGTGTTTCCCAACCTTTTTTAGCTTGCGACCCACTTTTATTGAAATTTTTTGTGTGGGGGTCGCTATGAGGTACTGCGGTAAAACAACATTGCGGATAAAATCGAAATACGAAAAAGAAACAAAATATAAACAAAACACGCCATGTACTGTTTATGGAGAACTTGAGATTGCTCATTGTATATCACAAGATTTCCCAATCTAATCACTAAAAAACGGATAAATTTTAAGAAACGTTTCAGCTGAACACCGGAATATTGTAACAGTTTCTGTTTGGCGGCCCTCCTGAACGAACTTCGCGGACAGCCCAGGCCCACTGGTTGAGAAACGCTGCTCTAATGTATTGTTTGTGCGACATTTAGCCTGTATCTGCCACTGCGCACAAGTTCTAGTCCATCTCATCAAGCAAAGAAAGCCGGCACGCACCACTTATCATGTTCGGAATGAAATCCCTATGCCCGGGAGCGTCCATCAACGTAACGATGTGACGGTCGGTTTCGAAGCGATTGTGCGCGATGTCCATTGTCACGCCGCGCGATCGCTCTTCGCCGGTCTCGTCGAGGACCCAGGCGTAAGCGAACGACGATTTGCCCAGTTTCTTTGATTCCTGCACAAGAAGCACAACGGCGTGCTGGCAAGCTCTCGTTAAATTTGCCACCGAACGCAGAGTTGAAAACTTTGTGTCGAAACCTGACATACGGATGTGAGAACTAGAGATTAAAGAAAAGAGCCTGGATAATAAAACCTGAGAAAAGAGGTTCGGTTCGAGACTCGACCCCATCTACTCCCGCAAACACTGGACCACTGGTCAGGATTTTCTCGCGGTCGGAATATTATTTATGGACAAGGTTGAACTCAACGAAAATCGTTAGCAAAAATATTAACATTCTTTTCGGTTCGCTGTCGCCCTCTGATATATTTTCAGAGAGGCCCCCATGATGAGCACCAGGACCCGACCCTCTGGCAATTTTAACCACCGAAGTATTGATTGATGGCAGCTTCATTAATTTTTGGTTACCAGTTACGTGAGAGCGTTTTTACCATAAAAATTAATGGCTGAAAACAATCATGCTGCAGATCTTATCCATCTTAACTCTCACACAACTGTCCAACACATGAGATCAGACTATTTTCCAAACCTCTCTATTCATTTCATGGGGCAACAGCGCACGCACAACCGAGTGCTATGAGCTCACCTTAAAAACAATCCAAGTCTTCAATTGTTATATTTTTGGTCATGAAGAACCAACTTTATTCAAGAAAATCCAACGGTTAAAGCCGTAGGCAGGTTTTAGGGTTTGGGGGTCAAGATACATTTTACGGGGGAAGGATTTTTGTTTTTATTTTATGTTTATAACAATTTTTTCTGAGCACAACAAAATTTGGGGGACACTGCCCCCGAATGTCCCCGTTAAGTGTCTACGGCCCTGTGTTCAACTAGAATGGAGACTTTCCGTTCCACACGCTTCGTTCTCGACATGCTTTTTGGTTTTCTGTCTATGGAAAGAGATCCTTTCTCAGGATAGAATCGGACACTTTAAGATCTTACAGAGTACATATTTCACCTACGTCATCAGCTCTTATGCAAATAGAATCTTTTTGCTTGTTTTTTCTTTCAGCGGCGAGCGATCTTCGCGAAACGATCCATGCAGGTATAGTTTGCACCAAGACTTTTATTCAAGGCGCGACGCAGTCACCGTTTCAGCAACTGCCTCGCCAAACCATTCCAAATACTTCGCATATCTTGGTCCAGCGGAAAACCGAAGCATAAAGTGAGGGTGAAAAGCTACCCTGGGTGGAAAGTAATGGTTTCTGTCTTCTGAAGGTGTATATAACATTGGGAAAACTAATGAATTTAATTGGAGCCTTTTCTTTGTCTTTTGTTCAGACGAACCTTCACAATTAACTGATTACCGTAATAATTCACACTGACAAGTGGCAAACCAAATACATGGCTTAAAGAAATTTTAAATTTGTTTCTAAAGAAAGATCGATATAATTATTGTAGGAAGCTGGAAACCACGATATAACTTTTTTGAACGATATATATCTTTTAGGAAGCTACAAAACAAACCTGTTCGTATTTGTGGATAAGGCGCTTGGGAACCACTCCCTTTTGATATAACAAATGACCCATCATAGTTGATTTCCCAGCATCCACGTGGCCAACGACCACCATGCTTAATTGCTGCTTTCCAACTTGTTGACGTTGCGCGTATTCTTTCTGAAAACATTTTACACAATGCAACGAAGTTTTTTTCCACTGTGACAATCTTAGCGGGTCACTCCCGAAGTCAGTTTCGCCTGGGTCCTCGACGAGAAAAACACCCCTTTTACAAAATTTATGCTACTTTTTTGCTTTGCACGAGTATTTTTTGTGGTCAGCTGCGTAGATCCTGTCAAAAACAGAATCACCTGAAAAAAGTTTAAAATCTGTTAGTCAAAAATAAGCTAAACCATTCATTTGAAATGATGCATTTTAAAAGACCATCTTCAATTGAGATAGAGCTTGCCTGCCACATACGAAGACAAAATTACCGTATATATCTTTCTCTGAAATAGAGTCTTTATCTGAGAACGTATAACACTTTTCGTATGACACTACATTTAAATCTTTATTTACCGCTCACTAAACTTAGTCGTTGGCCGTTTCGTGTTGCTTACCCTGGTCCCTGATCAGTGTTCATTTCAACAAACGCAAGGAGTGAACGACCAGGATAGTTGATGCTACATGCGGAAATGTCTTTGTTAAATCACACAAAGGTTGTACATAATTAATCGGTAATAATCGGCCACTTCGCTGTTTAACCGCTGTTGGCTTTTTTGGGTCGGTTAATCGGATTTGGCTACTCTTTTGGAAATATGTCAAAGCTTGTTTTGAAGGTCAACCTGTTGTTTTTCGGTTATTTTTCGGTCACAGACCGAAACGTTTTTGAAATGACCGAAAAAAATCAAGTCATTTCGGTCAGAATGTTTGAAAATATAGACTAAAAAACATTTTTACGGCGGGTTTTAACACAACTGTGAGACAAATGATCGAAATGTTTCCGTGAACCAAATGTCTCAGCTAAATATGACCGAAATGTTTCAGCGAAAAAAAGACAGAGGTGAACATGACTGACCACAAAATTCTGCCTGTCCGCAACATTAACCTTTATTACTCAACCTATGTAATATGCTAAATGATCTTCAGGGCTTCGCTCTAGTTGTATATGGACGATCTCCTTCACTATGGATGCAGCACATTTCCTCCGGGTCTGAGACCACAATGATCATGATTATCGGTTATCAAACAACAACATTTTTTGTCAAACAATTGTACTACTTGTCAGAGAAAGAGAGCTAACATAATCCACGGATTTGTAGTTTGAAGGTTTTAGGTCTGTGTTACAGACAGCAATTTCTTGAACTATTTATTATAAAGTTAACGTAAGTGGTTGAACTGGAAGAGAACACGAAATCACCAACATTGGCGAGGCAAAAAGCGATTGGCATCTTCAAACAGGCAAAAAGCGATTGGCATCTTCAAAAAGATGGCCACATCAATGTGATATGCAGGCCGACATGAATTAAATGCTTTCTCTGAAAAATAAGTTAATATTAATTATCAACTCCTTTGTTTACGGAAGAAAATGAGGTCTTGTTAAAGTTTAAGCATTCACAGTCATCTGACGCGTACACACATAAATGACATCGCATTGCCAACATGCATTATCTAATCAGTACGTCATTGCCTGTTTTTTTCGCTGAGACATTTTGGTCATTTGTCCCACAACAGTATTGAAACTCGCTGCAACAGTGTTCACTGGCCTACCTTTTCGGACACTGACCGATGCAACTTGGTGTTTTGTAGTACTTATTTTTTTCGGTCATTTCCAAAAACAAGCGGTCTGCGACCGAAAAAATAAACCCAGCGTCATTGTACATTGCGAATATAATCAGACGATTTGTTGGTAATCGGCCCATTTCCTCATCAGTGCATCTCTACATCACACACATTTTAAACAAAATTTTGCAATGTCTACGTTGTACTTGAAGCGACCTGAGGGAATGTGCCTCGCAAATATGCACCCCAACTACATAATCGTAAAGATTTTTTCACTTCATCTTATTTAGAATTCGTGATAACCATTGCCAGTAAATATAGCAATGCTGATCTCACATGAGCCGGTGCTCACCATTGAAAAAGTTTTGCAAGTCTGGCAACCAAGAGATAAGGAATGTCGCCATGATACTAGTTCGGTATTGGAAATATTTTTTGCGAGTAAAAACGGTTCGGTTACGGTCGCACCAAAACTACAGTATATATGTTTTTTCAGTTAGAATTTGGTTTGTTTACTTGTAATTGAAAACTTTCGACTTTGTTAGCTGCAAACGCAAGCACGTAATTCACCTGATAGTTGACCTGTATCTTTGCACCTTTGCCAGGTGTAGTTGAAAAAGAATCTGTTTGTAGAGGTGTTACTTTCTGCTTGATTGTAGGCTGAGCTCCTTTGGATATATCTTTGCTTTCGGTTGTTCCTGAAACTTTGATTCCGTCAGACTCTGCCACATGATCAGCAGTATGCAGTTTTTCAACAAAATCCGTTGGTTTTTTAGCGCCACGTTTTGGAAAATCTGGACCTTTTGATGTCACTTCAAATCCACTTTTTACTGGAGTGTTGCTCTGTGAACCAACTTTGGTAATGTGCACACCATTAGTGCTTGATTCTATCTTCTTTGTGGTGCACTTTTGATTCTGGTCTGGAGCATGGCTTGCGTTCTCCTTATGGTGAAAAAAAACAAACAAGAAACGTTGGAAATCCATTAGTTTCAATCAGCAATATACGCCTGCTAACTTGCCATTTTACCTGTATTATTTTCTAGACCACCAGTTCCAACTAAATTCTAGTTTAGGACACAATTGTAACATTAGCCATTAAAAACAAAGATTTTGTGAACAAAAACCAACATGGATTTGCTGCAAAAACGTTGGCAAAAAGAAAAAACGAAACTTTCTACTTGTAACGAGGTTTTCCAGCACCAAATGAATACAAAATTAAAATAAATAAGTTTCTTGCAAACAAGTACAATGTCATGAAGATAATCTTTTTTAAAATAAAGGCAAAACTTTTGCAAAAAACATGACAACTCATACCTTTAGTAAAAGAAGTAGAGCATTGCTTTGGGATGTACTTAGCATAATATAGCATGTTAAGGCAATCATTTTAGCAGAAGTTTCATGAAGCTTTGCATAAGAATAATAAGGATGAAAAAGCCCATTAATTTTCCACCCAGTATTTTGCCTCAGGAGACTTGGGGGCAACAGCCCTAGAAAGTCTCAAAATACCTCAGGCTCTCATAACCTTCTGACAGTTCTGCTGGCTGTCATCAGGGCACACACAAACCAGGTTAGAGATGTGGTCATGCCACATGCTCCTCAAGTGGCAGCCTGGGTATTTTACTGAGGGTGCATCCATCAGAACTTGTCTCACCAATCTGTTTTCTTCAGCATTTTGGTTGCATAGTCATGCAGTCAGACTATCACAACTGGAATATATCAGCTCAAGGAAAAGACTTGGAAATCAGGGCTTCACAAATGTTAGGATTCAAAAAATGATTCCCAAACAAAGAGAAAATCAGTAAAACTCATATTGTTTTGCAATGTAAGTAATTTGAAAACCTTGAAACATAAGATTTACAAAATTTTACACCTTATACACACAAGAATGATCGTTAGCTGCAAAACTTAAGAAACATGATTTATCAACACCACATTTCACAATTCATAGTCTCTTTCTCTTGTTTTTTTTTATCTGAAAACCTTGAAATGCATAGCTATGGAAAACAAGCAGTGNAATGCAGTTCTATGAACTGCAGGAAAAATATCTATACATCAACTTCAAAATAAGATGACTGTCAAGCTGATCTTTCAGTCCAAAATCAAAAAAATGTTGGAATTATAGACCCAAACAAATGGGCCTTAAACTTAGGAGACACATGCAAACAAAACCTTAACCTTTAAAAAGTTTCTAAAGTAACTAGTGAAATCAGTTTGTACACAAAGACTTACAACAATTTCATAACAATGCAAATTTCCATATTTTACTATAAAATAAATGTCAAAACCCATTAAGAACCAACCCATCTTTATAAAATTATGAAAATGCCATTTTTAACACTTTCAGAGCCGGGGTACGATATATTCGGACTTTGTAATCGGCCTAAAACCAGCAGTTGTCAGTTGCCTCACCAACGCCATAGCTCCTCTGCCAATTGCGCTAGAGAGCTGTTCAAGCCCTCAAAAGATTCGGCAAGTCTCCTAGTCCACACTTGAATTTTTGGTTGGGGGTTGTGGATTTTTTGTGAGTGACGTCATGAGTGAAGTAGTTTTTGGGCCATTTTGGCTCATATTGACTGGCCTAGCGCCCAACCACTAGGCCAAAGTATTTCGCTGAAGTTTTCATTGGAAACTAGGCTCGAGTCTGAGTCTTTTGAGCCTTTGATCAATGATCAATTTTCTAGCGTTTCTGGTTCAAAAGTTGTGATATAAAATAAACAAATTAATTATCTAATTAGTCAAATATTTTTATAACTTTTTATCATAACTTTTGAACCGGAAAGCCCAGCAGGTCATCCAAAGTATCTAAAGACTCGGATTGTAGCCTAGTTCCCAATAAAAACTTCAGCAAAATACTATAATCTAACAGTTTGGGCCCAGGGCCAGGTGAAGTGGGCCAAGGTGGCCTAAAAGTCTTCCACTTATGACATTACTCACAAAAAACTGCACCCAAACCAAAAAAATATTTTTTCATTGCAAACTACAAGACTTGCTGAGTCTTTTGAGCTTTTGACCGGGTCTGTAGCACTTACCCGGCTGGAGAAATTCCTGCCAAAGCCACGTGCGATCCGGTTGTTTTGGCATGAGCCGCTTGATTTAGACCGGCTTCGAAAGTGTTAATGCACTTTGCAGTATCTGAGGGTATGTTAATTTTAGCATACAGTACAGATTATGCATCCTGATACCCCTCTACAAAACACGATATTATACTTAAAATGCCTGAATTCTATTTCTACTTTGTGCATCTTCATGCTATAGTTGCAGATTGATTTCATATCTTTTACCTCACAAAACACCAATACATATTTTACATTAGCTTGTTTCTGCAGTGAACTTTTTCAATCAGCATTTAAATGAGCTAAAGCAAGGAATAAAAAGTTTCATCAGCTAACACTATCTCCACTAAAGCCTTTCTCAGTTACTCACTATTCTCAGCTTGAGCAGTTTCCAACTGAAGCATACATTAAGAAGCTGGTTGGTTTTGGTCATTTGTCTCAGCCATTGACTGAATTTTCTTTAAATGACTAAACAAAACTTTTAAGGTCAATTCGGTCAAAAGATGTCCAAAAACGAAAGATAATAGAAAGTTTTTAAGCTATTTGGGACAAACGACCACAATGTCTCAGTGAAAAAAATTGCTAGAAAAAGAGTTATTACTTAGACTACCTAAAAACCATAAGTTTTTTTCAGTGCTACAGACTAGTACCTGGAAATAGACAGATTATTCTAGAAAACCAATGAGTTTACATTTGTAATATCATGGAAGAAACCTTGACTTAAACACTACAGATTTCATTGGAATAATATCATGCTTAAATGCAAAAATGTGTCAATTCTAAAATATTTGCCCTGGACATAGAAATAGTAACTCACAAAACAAAAAAATGCTTACACTGCTACAATGAGTCACTAGCAATGCAATCACTGTACATTTCATGGAAGATCGCTAAATTGACTTGTCTTATGTATCAATTGAAGTTAACTTACCAAGTATCTACGTGATCTTCTGTTTCTAGTGTGAGATCTTTGTGGCATTGGAATTGCAGTTGAGTTGGTAAGGCATACAGAGGAATGTTGTTCTAGGTTGCCTTCTTTTTTTGGCAATTCACCTTCAGATAAATCTTTAGGATTGTCAGTGCAAGAGTTCAGCAAATAATTTGCTGCTCGATCTACATCTCCGTTAAACTTTATGGCTGCTTCTTTAATTTGGTTCTCTAAATAGCATTCACCAACAATACTGTGTATGGCTTCAATGCATGCACAAATAGTTTCACTGCTTGGACAAGGGGGTGATGAAAAACTGCAATCTGGTTGAATTTCACATGTGTCAATGCAGCTCCCTTCCTCTGAAACTTCTTCAACAACTTCTTCTGATGGCATATATGAGCTGAATTGTATATTGTTTCTTGCATAAGAGTATTGAGCCATAGTAGCAGGGGAAACACAATAATCATCTTCATACGATTGGCCATATACATCATAGTCATCATCATAGTCATAGCTTTTGGCATTCCTTATATTACGATGTCTTGCCATTTTGCTATGCCATGTACTAATAAATAATACAATTATGAACAGATAAAACAATTAATGGCATAGAATGAAAATACCTGAATTTCCATGCTTGGAATAAACTTTTTAATTTTATATATACATATTTATTCTGCAAAAAAACAGGGTTGTGACAAAATCTTACCATAAAATTTTAGACAGCTCTAAGCGTATAACATACCTAGGTGGTAGAATGACACACACAATAAATTACTGTGCATTTACCCAAATTTTCACTGCTTTATCTACACAAAACACTACAAGCAAACAATAAACAAGTAATATTTTATAAAAACACATGAACTTATTTTCACCTTAAATGTTCCAACCTCTGTGCAAACAACATTATCCCACACAAGGTGTAGCAGGGGGGCCAAGCCCCTTCAAATTTCTATAATTTATTGTTGTTTTGTGCTTTGAGAGGTGGTTTCCCAAACAAAATATTGTTGCTCACTTAGATTCAAAATATTTGAGCCCCCAAAAAAGTTTGGCTGGCTACCCCACTGAATTCCCAACTGTGGTGTAATCTAAATTCCATCTCAACCCTTTCGCTTGCAGCTGACATACATCTGTGCTGTTTAAATTTTTTAACTTGTTCTTGGTGGACATAAATCTACGTCCTTATCAAAAATTGTGTTTAAAGGCACTGGTTATGATGTTTTTTGCTTGGAAACTGTCTAAAATCGTTGCCCTAGACTGAGTCCAAATAATATTAGGCCTTGGAAAAAGAATCCAAACTCTGTGGTTCAGAGGCTGTTTGAATGCATGTTTTTGAGTTAGTCCAACTAGGCAGTTATGGCCAAAAGAACAAAATTTGGATAAAGTACCTCTTTACCCAAACTTGTTTTTTTACCCAAGTTCGTTTCTTGGTCATAAATTTCGAACCAGAAATGCTAGAAAGCTAATCAAGGACTCGAAGGACTCAGATTATAGCCTAGTTTATCAAAAAATTGGCTCTTGTGGTTGGGGCTCAGGGCCCAATGACCTCGGCCAAAAATTCTAAAATCTACCCCACTTAATGTCACCCACAAAAAACCCAAAACCCATCCAATTTTTTTCAATGCAAACCAAAAGCCTCACTGAATCTTTTGAGTGTTTGAACAGCTCTCTAACCCAATCGTCTGGCAAGTTATGGAGTTCAGAAGACTTATCCAACACTGGTAAATTATACCTTTAAAAGGGAAAATCCACCTGGTGTCGAAGGTGTTAATGGAAGTTGAAGTCATCTAGGTTAGTGGTTCTCAACCTTTTTACACTCGTGGACCGGTAAAAAACTCAAAAAATTTTTACGGACTGGTAACATAAAATCGCAATGAATGCAACAGATCAGGTTTTTTAAAGGTGTTTTAGGGACCCGAATTGGGTCCCTAGAATCAGAGAAATTAGGTTCATACAGGTCCATACCAGGCACCTAACATTTTCCTTAAAAAAAACCTGCAACAGATTATTATAATCATTTTGTTAACTAAAGCTGTTATATGTGGTTTAATTTCGGGATCCTCATATTGAGGAAAATAATATAGTCAAACTGGTAAGTTAACTCCTACAACTCCTACACATGTTGACTTATTATGTCTAATTATTCTTTAGCAATGACATCAACACTTTTCAAAAATTATTTGAAGTCGAAAGCATCTCTGTATCTACCTTCTGCACCAAGCATTCCCAAAGAGCCATCTTCTTTTTAGATGCGTTTGCATTATTTCTCAATACTAAGATATTTGAGTAAAGCCCCAGTATTAAGCTTGTTCAAATGGCAAAATATACCCACCAAATATGCAAGCTTACTCATCCACATTTCATCCAAAAGAAATACTGCTAATGGAGTATTCCTTTCTCTCAAAAACTGTTTTGTTTCTTCTTTTAACTCAACAAGATGTGAAACAACTTGCCCTTTTGACAGGCATCTTACTTCTATATGGATAAAATGTTCATGCTGCAAATCTATACTTTCACACCGGGCTTGTATTCTGGAGTTCAAGGGTCGACTTAGAATTTCATTGTCAATTTTCACCGTGTTGTTTAGCATGTTTTTAAATCAGTTTGTTTGCAGTTAAATGCTCTAGGTGGATTACGCAATGAGCAAACAACATTTCTTTATGTGCTACTTCAATTTTTGCAATTCACCAACACAATAATCAGCCATGCTTGCAGTCCCATCTGTGCACACTCCGACACAGATTTCCCAGTCTCTCTTTCTCACAAAAGTATTCTTTAACACCTTGGCATCTGGGTGGTTTTGGCGATTTTCGCAAAAAAAACAGTAGTTTTTGGTTGCCTTACCAACGCCCTAGCTCATCCGCCGATTGCGCTAGAGAGCTGTTCAACGGCTCAAAGGGATCGGCCAGTCTAGTAGATTGCACTCGAAAAAAATTTTTTGCCTGGGGTTGCGGGTTTTTTGTGACTGACGTCATAAGTGAAGTAGTTTTTGGGCCATTTTGGCTCATGTTGCCTGGCCTAGGGCCCAACCACTAGGCCAAAGTGTTTCACTGAAGTTTTCACTGGAAACTAGACTGGAGTCCGAGTCTTTTGAGCCTTTGATCGACTTTCTAGCGTTTCTGGATCAAAAGTTATGATCTAAAATAAACAAATTACTTAATTAACTAATTAGCTAATTAGTCAAATATTTTACTAACTTACATCACAACTTTTGAACCCGAAACCCCAGCAGGTCATCCAAAGTATCAAAGGGCTCGGATTGCAGCCTAGTTTCCAGTAAAAACTTCAGCGAAATACTACCGCCTAACGGTTGGCGCCCAGGGCCAGGCAAAGTGGGCCAAGGTGGCCTAAAAGTCCTCCACTT
>JGI24159J19872_10007602_pt1 | contig 14192 bp, 9 predicted proteins | sample Ectturendosymbi4_FD_19872 | JGI IMG/M metagenome (IMG submission 19872) | reverse complement strand
TGACATATTATTGAGGGCCGCACATTGAATGGCTTACTTTGATCTTAGCAAACTAAATTTAGCTTAAGCTAATGTACTGAAAGCATTCGAATCCTAACTGCGATGGTAACAGACGTGATAAAGCGGCACTGAACACCACCTGCATTAAAATGTCAAATTTAAAATTGTCAAAATAAAGACAGGGTGTCAGTATATAGGATACTTTTACTACAGCGAAAACCTAAACTGGGCCGCACACAACCTTCGACTGGGCCGCATGCTGCCCGCGGGTCGCGGGTTGGACATAGCTGGTCTACACCTTGATGCTGCATGAAGCTGCAGGGAATGAGGGGATCTCATTGTGATTAGAATCTAGCCTACTCGCAAAACGGAGGTCAGTCAATCAATCAATCAATTGTATTTTTACGCATTGCATAAACAAGTCATGATTCAAATAAAATAATACAAGGATTGGCGAAATAACTGCGAGGTCAACAAGACAGCCAACCTTAAATTAAGGAGGAAGGCACGTTTTTTTAATTTTTCTCAATAGTTGACAGACGTCAGTTTCTTATATTTCTTAGGTCAGTCTTTTGCTTTTAGAGAGAAGGGTCATTTTCATAGGCGTCCGCAGGGGGGGGCAAAACCGGCATTTGCACCCCCTTGGACATTGGGAGTAAGAACCAAAAATTTATAGAAAACCTGAAGTCAGCAGGTTAATTCCGATTTAATTGATTTAATTGTTGCAATGACAGTTCATTTGCCCATATGACACACACTGCACAAGGGCCAGGTTCACAGTTCTAGTATTATGCGATAATGAGCTTGCAGTTCACTCACGTCCGCTCCTTTATCTCCAAAGGAGGTTGGGAGAGGAATGTTCTACTGTTGGTCTTTATTGCGTAACAAAAACATGGCAACAAATCTTCAAAAATCTCCCTAGAGGTTACGGCAGTAGGCGTCTTGTTGCATGTGTCTGTTGCACGCAGACATCTTGGCAAGTAGTGCAGCGAGACAGTGACTGGTGATGGCGGTAATTTAGCCACGTAGTTTTATACTGTGAAGGTCCGTAACTAGGGGGGGCTTTGGCCTCCCTACAAATTTTTTTCCCCCCTGGAAAAATGTGTTGGTCATTGTTTAAAATTATTGGGCTTAGTCAAAAAAATTTGGACCCTTCTCAGAAAACTCTTCGGCACCTCTGGTGTCCCAAGCTGGTTACGGGCCTGAACTGTGTGAAAAGAAGCTTGAGTGAATCTGTAGCAATATTTTCACAAGTTTGAAAAAGCTATTGTTGGTGTGAGTGTGACCAATCACTAATGTGCTTGAGTGAATAGCTTCAAACTACGCTTATGTCGACTTCTGTTCACACACCCGTAGTATAAAACTGTGGGACTTGTTAGAATACGTCTATGCAGTCTTATGGGAACACGTCTTAGTCGTTAAGGCTTAGTTATGGTTTCTGAGTGAGTACTGAGTGCAAAGCTGTATTTGTTGAATCATGTGCTCAAAATTTTAAGCCTGCATGGGGTTCTGCTTTTAGTAAGTTGTCCATAGTCGTGTCATTATACACGTCAACGTGTCCGCAGGCCCGTAGCCACGGGGTATTCGGGGGCAGTTCTCCCCAAATTTTGAGCCCCCCAAAATTTTGTTGGTTTCTTCGAAGACCATGGCTATGCTTCTTTCCTTAAAGACCTTGGCTATGGACGTCGGAGGGGGGCAGGAGGGGACCTTGGCCACCCCAGGATTTTGAAAATTTCAGTACAAAACGGTTGTTTTTTTAATTTCGAGTGGTAAAAACTAAATTTCACCACTTTTGCCCCCTTCCTCGAAAAATTTTGAAAAAATCCGCGAGTGCTCCCCCTGGAAAAAATCCTTCCGACGCCCATGACCATGGCAATGCTTCCTTCAAAAGAAGTACCCTGCTTTGAAAACTTGCAGATAGTCTGTTGTGTAAATTATCGTAATATACCTGGGTACTGCTGCCAATGAAGCGCATTGTTTGTGATTGTTGCCGTAACATGGGGCATTTTCTGAGTGGTTTAGAAAGGGAAAAGGATTTGGTTAACGCCCATTTGCATTACATCGTCAGCAGCACTGCCGTAGCCAGCCCAAAAATTTGGTGGGGCAAAATTTTGACTTCAACAGTATTTTGTAATCCCCCAACATTTTTACATAGCTATTCAAAGTACAGAAGTCGCGATCAGGGGTAGATCTAGCGGGGGAGAGTGGGGCGATCACCCCCTGAGACCTATGAAAGTAACTTTATTGATCATGATTTAATACAATTCGGAAAACAACATATCAAAACCGATTCCGAATAAGTCTTTCGTCATGTTCGAAATATCGCATTGATCGCGATATAAGGCCATTCTGTTGTCCATTGTTTTGTTACAGCAATGTTGTGAAGTAGATTTTATCTCTCTTGCAGTAGCGAAGCCGTAATGAGACTTGACTACCACATACGTAGCAGAACCAGCCACAAATCTACAAAGCGACATTTGGCTATAATTGACTTAATACGAGATTGCATNCTTTTGATTCGTTTTGGCTCGGCTCGGCGTACAGTTTGTTTCTTTACTGCTGTTATTTTATTCTACGTACTATCTGTTCCCTGCAGGGACCCAACCAGCTCTTCATTTCGGGGGGGGCAATTTTCATGAAATTTCATTCGATGACGTCATCGTGTTTATTCAACCGTGGTACAACTTTTTCGCAAACGGTCACAAATAAAGTTCTCGTCGCTACATTTGCGAAAATGAGTGCTTTTCAGTTTCAATCAAGATTGAAACCGAACGATCAGGACAGAGTAACAATTAGTAGCTTAATACAAACACCTGGTTCCGTATTAAAATAGTGCAGTCATGGCTTTAGTGTGTGTGGCAGCTGTATAGGCAGTGCTGGCGCTACCGTGAGGCAAACTAGGCGACTGCCTAGGGCGCTGGGCCAAGGGGGGGCGCCAAAAAGGACCAAAAATACACCTGTTGGTTAGAAAGTGACGAACGGACATCAAGTAAAGGTGAAAAAACATGAAAATGAAGGAACACACGTTCACGCAGTTTATGAGAAGATGATGACGCCCATCCTGTTCAATCCTGTCTACTACACTATTTCAGGTTTGCTGCAGAAGGATTAATGTTTTTCTTATCAATTTCACATACACAAAATAAGCTATGTCGCAATCTGGTATACATTTTATTCATCTAATAAACTTTTCTAATTAACAAAAAGCGACTTTATTTCCATAATTTGCAACGTGACTGATTATATGTAGAGTAAGAATCTTTGTATATGAGAGGTGGGCGCTGGAAAGAATCCTGCCTATTGTGCTTACAACTTGATCAATGGCATGGTGTCAGAATCAGCAAAATGTACCCTGCAGGCCATACTTTGTCAAGCTCACTACAAAATGTTTAACGTTATTATTTCTTTTCATTTCTAAATATTTCCGTTGCGCCGCTTTTACCGGAATAGGATTATGTTGAAACAGGCCCGTAGCCACGGGTGGAATTTGGGGGCAGTGTCCCTCAATTTTTTGTGCCCTCCAAATTTTGTTGTGACCAGAAAGATTTGTTTTGTAATAAGGCAAAAGTCTTGCCCGCCTAAAATGTATGTTGCCTCTCCTAAACCTTAAAATTGGGTCGAAGCTTTCACTAAATCATGTTTCAGCCATCGCGTGTAGTCAGGTTAGGGAAAGTTACCGAAAAGCCAACATTATTGGCGTTAGTAGCCTAGTTAACCGGTCAAATTTCATTTATTATACTGTAGAACGTACCACCTTAAACTTACTTACCAAAAAAATTCCAAGTGGAACGTATACCACAACTAACATGGTGGCGTTCGCGATTGTCAGAGGTTGCAGACTGTAACAACGGGCCTGTAACAAAGTTTTAAGGCTCGTATGCTAATTTTTTTTATAGATGAATGCTGTAACGCCTGTTACTGGTGTAAATTAAATTTTGATGAAATTGATGCTCAAATAAACTCGGCATTCATTTAAGAAATTAGGTTGATGTAAAAAAAATGATCATTATCTACGCCATATATTTAAAAAGGTCGTGCCACGGTTGATTGAGCAGGATGGGTGTCATCATAAGCGAACACCACTTCAGGGGGCGCTGAAAACTGATCTTGCCTAGGGCGCTGGAATTGCTTGCTCCAGCCCTGCGCATAGGCTACTAGTGAACCTGCTTAACTTTTCGTCTTGTTTCAGCAAATTCGTTCTAGCTCTCTTCTTCTAGCGTGTGTTTGAATTTCTATCACAAATGAAGATCCCACACTTGAGGGATAGCCTATGTCAAGTGTGAGGGGATCTTTGAATGTTCCCATTTCGGGCAAAACAGATCAGGTGTCTTGTGTGTGTCTTTGGCGCACAACGGATCAGGTGTGTTTGGGGCAGCAGGGCTTTTTCTGGCATCCACGAGTTGTGTGGAAGTTTTTAGAAGCGCGTTCAAGGCTATGAGCTTTCAGGGCTTGCGCTGGTTGCAAGAGTTTGGGTCTGATAAAGCGTCATTTGGAGCCAAAGTGGTGTAGTAGATAGGTGCGTTCAACACTTGACTAGCACTCATATGACACTTTACTAAATCTTCTTCCCAAGCCGTGGTACTGGTACCAGAAATACCAGCACTACAAATACCAACATTTTAAACTATTTCCCAAGTTTTGACAATTTCAGCATATTTGTGATTAAACCAATTATTTACGATTTTTTCGATCAAATGGCCTGTCTAAAGATAAATCTTTGAAATAATTAACCAGTAGGACAAAGAAAAATTCAAGCAAGACTTTTCTTTAAAATGATTAGAACAGGGATCACCAACGTTGCGCCCGCGGGCACTGGGTCGCCCGCAAGGGCAACGTAGGTCGCCCGCGGGCCTGTTCTGAAAATAACATTAGCATGATCAATGTCTTCACATTAACGAAAATCAATACTACAATAATTAAAGGTAAATTGAGCAAAATATTTATTTCAGAAGTGTGTATCAAACTTGTAGCCCTTCGCATTAATCGGTACACAAGACGTAGCTCGCAGTTTCAAAATGGTTGGTGACCCCTGGATTAGAATATAAAATTTCATCTTTATTCTTTGAATGTTTCTGCAAATGTCAAAATTGCTATGCAATGTTTTGAAAATTTCGGGGGGGGCGAATGCCCCCCATGGTTGCGCGCCTGGTTCCCTGTTATCTACTGTGCGTTTTCAACGTTGTTGTCAGTGTTGCCACTACGTGATGCAATCACGCGCGTTTGGTGATTCTACTGCTCTCCTGTCCGAGTCGCCATTCGCCCTGATGTAAGACTACTGTTAGTTGGCTGAAACGTCGGTGTCGTTTTCAAAGTTTTACAAAAGTTGAGCAAAGACTTCTATTATTGACTACCAAATATTACTGAAATCGTCCCCCTATAACGTTACTACGGAAAGCAGCATTCGCGATGTAGGCCAATTTGTCGTCCATTATTTTGTCACAGCAGTGTTGTAAAGTATACTTCATCTCTCTTACAGCAGTGAACCCGTTATGAGACTTGACTAGCGCTTATTACTGAAATCGCCCCCTTGACCTTACTGGCCGGCAGTGACGGGAAGGCGTTGCTGTATGGGCACATTTGTGTAGAAAAGGCCTTACACTGAGTCTACTGCAAGCGCAGTCATGCGGCAATCACTACATCTGAAAAGGGGAGGCATTGCGCCATCACTTTACTTTTCTTTATGGGACAGGATGGATGATCCAGAACCGTCGCCAGAAAGTGGTCAGTAGGGGGCTTTACTTTCGTGCAGGGGGGCTTGACATTCAAATTTGACAAAAATTCCACTAAATTTGAGGAGGCTTGGAGCTTTGTTTGGGGGGATAAGCCTACCAAAACCCCCCGTGGCGACGGGACTGGGACGATGTTGTTGATCCCTTTTCTACCTCAACCACCCTTACCACTGACTCAATTTTACAAGCTGGGTTTACTCGATGCAAGTGGATGAGGATTTCACTCGATTTTTAGCAAGTCCTTACACTCTTGTTACAATCGAGTAACCTTCACTTGGCCGCGGGAGTGATTGACCGCACTCGCAGTTGGGGCCAATAGTGATTATAGAAAAAATAGCGGATTACAACATATTGTATGCACTGTATTTGCCACAAAATCTGTTGTAAGTCAAATTGCCTTCTGAAGGTAAGAAGCAGATGTAGTTGAGACTAGCAGCATCAAAACCGTCATTAAGTGATTGATATTGACCAGATATTTTTTATACAGCATGGAAAATCAAGTTCACGCCCATGGGCGTCCGCAGAGGGAGCAAAACGGGCATTTGCTTCCCCTGAAAATTGAAACTAAGCACCAAAATGTTCTAGAAAAAATAAAGTTAACAGCTCAATTCCGATCAACTAATTCAATTTTGCAATGCCACTTTATTTGCCGGTATGACACACTGCACAACAGTCAAGTTTACTGTTATGGTGTCATGCAGTAGTGAGCTTGCAGTTCACTCCACTCGTGTCGATACCTTTGCGTGGCCAAACTTGGGAGAAAATTTTTCTGGTGTTGGTCTTTATTGTGTAAAATATCATGGCAGCAAATCTTCAAAGGTTCGCTTCAAGTTACGATAGTGGGCCAAGTTTGCCAGATTAGCTTTTTTGACGCCAAATTTCACAAATTTAGCTTTTTTAGAGACAGTTGCCGTCAAAAAAATTGTTTGGTTTTTTCTCTTCAATATTTAGCTTTTTTTAGAGGCAGTTGGCACATACTGTCAGACTGGTATCTAAACTTTTTAAATATCTTGCTCAAAAGTGTTATTAGGCTTATTCAGACAATGCTTGGTGCATATTCTCAAAAGTTATCTGGAAACCCATAGAAGAATGAAGTTGTAGCATATCTGGCAACCCATAGTACCAAAGGTTCGAGTGGAAACACTGAAAAATGTGGAAGATGAAGATTTGGAAGTTGTTCCTGTAGAGTGTAGAGGCAGTGCTACAACTTTATTTTTCCAAAATGTCCTACAACTAATAAAAATTTTAGATTTCATGTTATTTAACAATTTGGCTTTTTTTACCCGATCTGGCTTTTTTTTAGACGTAGTTTGGGTTTTTTCTCAAAAGGTGTCTGGCAAAGCTGTAGTGGGCGTTTTACCGCATGTTGCTTTTGAACATAGGTGCCACGCCTAGTGATTTTTAGACTGGCCTGGTGATTTAGTGATTTTTCCATGCAATCTAGTGATTTTTTTTCAAAGCATGTGTTTGAAGAAAATCGGTTTTCTTATTTGTAACTTTTCAGCCGTTTTCAACTCGTAAACCAGTGGTTCCCAACTTTTTTTGGCTAGCACCCCCTTTTCTGACAAATAGATTTCTATCGCCCCCCTACCTGCCCAACACACATATCAACACAATTTTTTCGTTCTGTATATTAGGTATGTTTGAAAAAGATTAAAACAAGAATGAGTGCAAATATTAAATTAGCTCATTTAGTAGTTTTAGCTATGTCCGAGGTATGAAAGGGAAATCAGCATCAAAGCAAGTAATGGTTAGATGTGATGGCAAAAGATGGTTGTGCTTGGTGAAGAGGTATCAGTTTCTTGATATCAGGCTGGAATTCATTCAAAAGAAGTCATAGATCCCCACGTTCACAAATATTTAGTTTGTTTCTTTGCTTTGAAAGAAGAAAACCGACTGCAGCCTTTTACCACTAAATATTACGTTGGGAAAGCAATGAAATAAATCCTCGCTGTTTCCGCAATACTGGATAGCAAATGAGACTCTTTTGCAACAAAAAATCCTGATAAGATTTTCTGAACTTTGGTCTCAGCCCAATGTCATGTCAGATTGTGATGCCTCAGACAGCTAGTACACATTAATAAAGGCTTTATTCCTTTAACAACACTAGTTAGATTCTAATCAGAAAAAGTACGGTTAAGACACGAGACGCAAAACATGCAACACGGTGTGCTACACTGAACGCAGCATCAAACTTTGCTCAGTAAGGTGCGCAAATAAACGGCGCGCATCCAATCAAAGCACAGACCCTGAGGGCTCACGCAGCCAATCACCTCATTTCTCCCCACTACGTTTAGAATGGAGCAGCGTCTAACATAAATGTCGAAAGAAACATTTGCACGTAACAAATAAAAAAGAATGACTAAGCCCAATCTCCACATCGTTCAGGGGGTTTCCGTTCGCGGTTCGACCTCCGCAAACCTTCTGAAGGAGTCGACGAACTCTTCTCTCCGATTGGTACTTCGTACAAGTCATTCTCGTGGAGGTCCGTCTGGCGGGTAGTGCCGAGTTCATCTGCAATAGTGGTGTCGGCGTTAGAAGTGGAAGGCGACTGGTCGTGGTCAATGGCGGGATAATCGTCCTTTCCGCCGTTTGGGGATTGCGCTAAATCAGTCGTTGATACGATGGATTCTCTGCCATCAGGGTATCCAACGCGAGCAAAGCTGTGATTGGCATCCAAAAGCTCAACTTCATCACATATGGCCTTGTTTTTATTTCTTACGAATCGCCTTAATAAAACAGGACCTGGTTCCACCTCAGCCAAGAAGGGTGAGTTCTCCCTAGACCAGACCTGCGTTGGAATTTAAAAAATCGTTCGTGTGGCTCATTGTTTGTTGCGGTGCAGAGCAGAGATCTCACAGCGTGTAAGGCTTCGGGCAATACGCTCTCCCAATCGTCTTCGACCAAGCCTCTGCTTTTGAGTAAAAGTTTAACTGTTTTCCAGATGGTCTGGTTTGTCCTTTCACACTGTGAGTTTCCAGTGGGGTGATATGGTGTCGACTGACTTGACACAACGCCGCGAGCAGTCAAATAATCTTTTAGGTCTTTAGACATAAAAGCAGACCCTTGATCGCTATGAACGTAACCCGGTAATCCAAAAATAACAAACAGCTGTGTTAAGCATTGAATCACAGTTTTGGAAGTCATATTACAGCAAGGAAAAACAAAGGGAAATCGGCTAAATTCATCCACAACCACGAAAAGGTAGGGTTTCCTACTCCGTGATCTCACAGGCCCTTTATAATATATGCTGATGCGGGTTGCATAGCTTTGATGAGGGTTTCCTTTCCCTTTTTGAAAAATCTTGGTTTACGTTCAGCGCACACGTTGCATTTTGAACAAAAGGAACGCACTTCTTCCAATGAGTATGGCAGGTTCTTGCTACGAATGAAATGATGCAATCGAGTTATTCCTGGGTGTCCCAAGTTTTCATGAATTTTCCTTAGACCAAGATGCGAGTTTGAGACAGCGATGACCCTCGATAATGCATCTGCAGCCACGTTTTCTGATCCTGGTCTGTGAATAACGTTGTAGCTAAAAGTGTCAAGTTCTATTCTCCATGATAAATTTTTGGCGTTCTTGATCTTACCTTTGCGCTTCTGATAGAACATAAATGCAAGAGATTTTTGATCTGTGACAAGTGTAAAGGTTCGCCCATGTAAATAGTGCGCCCACTTCCTCACAGCTTCTATTATTGAGGTAGCTTCTTTTTCGACCGACGGGTGACGGCATTCACTTTTTGAGAGAGTACGTGACATAAACGCTACAGGTCGACCGCCTTGACTCAAGACGGCGGCGATTGCAAAATCCGAAGCATCACACTCCACGACAAATGGCTCATCGTCTCGAATGCATTGTAAACACGCAATAGCTAAATCTTGACGTAGCGTTTCAAACGACTGGACGGCAACCGCTGGCAAAGGATACCGGTTGGCGAGTGAAAGGTCTCGAATTTTGTCTGAAAATCTCAGTATCCACCGTGCATAGTATGAAAATAAGCCCACAGTTCTTTTGGGGTCCTAGGAGGAGACAACTCTAAAAGAGGGCGGAGGCGCTCGGGGTCGGGTTTTATATTGCCATAGGAGACACGATATCCGAGCTGATCAATTTCGCGAACAGATAACACAGACTCACTTTCGTTGAAAGTTAGACCTGCCAGGAGTTCTTCCTCGACCACTTCTGTTTCTTCACTATCTACATCTAGAAAGGATTGATTACCTTAATCTGGTACTGAATCAAGATCCCTAAATCTCTGAGACATGTCTCTCTGCAACTCATCCAGGTGTGCACAGTAAATCTGAAGGACAGCATTCGGTATGGTTGAACAGCAGCAAACTTGAACAAGAAGGTGGAGATTGCTGATTCGTCTTTAATGAGGTTAACATCATTCCCTGCAATTGCTAATTAACTTCACTGAATTTTGTGAAGATATCTGACAAATAAGCAACGTTAAATTTGATGTTTCTTAGTTCACTACAGAGAGCCAAGTTGGAGCCTTGAAAGAATTCAACAGCTGTATCAAACAGTGAATAGAAACGTCTCAGGCGTTATCCTTAAACAGCCACCTTCTGTGTGCAGCAACAGGCGTACGAACTCTTCATAATCAACAGGTGTTCAAACTCTTCATCATTTCCGAGTGCACCACATTGCCTAACCTTATCGTAACACTTCTAAAACCTTTGGTGTCCTTTGATCAATCCAATAATACTCTGCCACATTTTTGTAAATGTTGAGTTCGGAGCAAAGCAAGATTGAACTTAATCTGCAGATTTTGAAAGCATTTAAGCTTAACCGTGACACTAGCAGTCGTCCACTGGCTCTGCCATCTCTCTCTCTCGCTTGATTTGCTTGGCACTACTCAAGCTAAAGCACGTTCTGAAAGACACTTCTCTTTTCTGGAATCTTTTCAAGTCCCTTCAGGGAGCTTATTCTTGCTAGCACCTAACACTACCTGTGAAACATATAAACTGCCTTTCTACTTTCGAATCGAACTCGTAGCCTACAAGGTTATTACTGTATTTATTTGTGATCATTAAAACCACTCCACCCAAAACAAGCTCACACTTTTGCTTACGAAACGGGCATTACGAAGTAAAAGTTTACGCATGCCAAAAAGCACAGCTGATGTAAATTTCGATCATAATTATTTGATTTTAGAGGAGGGCGGTTTTACTGTGCAGCTTACCTTAGTGATGGAAATTGCAGTTCATCAATGTATTTTCTAGCATTTCACCTCTGTTTTGTTTCAAAAACACTAAGTTTTTGTTTATAAATTACATGCTTACATGTTTCTTAACTATACTGTTTTTTATGACATTTGGTCACTCAAAGTTAGTAAGACAACAGAAATGTATTTATTAACTGGATCTCCAAACGCTCCCCAACCGCCCATTTCTGCTTCACCGCCCACGTTGGGAACTATTGCCGTAACAACTGATTACGTCAATGGTTGCTTGAAGATTTGCACTAACAGAACAAACAAGTTTTTCTAATTTGTGTTTCTAATCGTTCTCTCTTCCGCGCTGTTTATTGATGCAATGTTGGCCATGCCGGCATTTTCATTTCGTTGCAGGAACGCTGCAGAAGATATAATCAAATATATGTTAGGTTGATTGGTCTAAAATGCTCGGTGTGCGGTTACGTTTTCAGCTCTTGAAAAATCAGTGGCTGCTGATAGCGGTAAGCTTAGTAGTTTTGTTCTGTGTGAAAAGAAGCACTGCTGTGCCAGCGAAGCGAGATTTTTGCGACTGTTGCCGAAACAGGGCATTTTCCTTATATGGTAGAAAGAGCAAAGCGTTTTGTCAACGTGCATTACATTGCATCGTCAGCAATATGAAGAGGATAAGCATCAAAGAACATCAAAATATCGAGGTTGCCCCCATCCTGGAAAAATTTCTGCGGACGCCCATGTTCACGATATTCGATTTGGTGTGAAGCTCTCCTTGATGACGTGCATTTTCAACAAATTTTTAAAGGCGTAATTTGCGACATTTCAATAATACAAATTGCGGAATTGTACGCTTTAGTGAATTTATTGTATCAAGCTTATGTGTCTAGATGAGTGGTTCTCAAACTTTTCTGCACGTTGACCCCCAATTAATGTATACAATTTTCTGTAGACCCCGTGGCCTAGTCCAACAGTTACCAATACAAGGAAAATGTGTGTCAAATTGTTCTCCGTCCTACTGCGTAGCCTACTGCTGTAATCTGTACTTACTACCAATCTAACAACTGCCCAACTGCGACACATGCACTAGAGTATTGTTTGTGATGTAACAAACAGAACAGTTTTCATAATGTCATCACAATTGATGTTATAATAATAAACTATTCGAATTGAATGTCCTTATGAATTACTGCAGCTGAGATTTGATCAGCCCTCTCATTTTGTTTGTTTTTTGAAAAACGCCTTTGCATTCCTTGCCCAATTAACAATAATTTTGAATTGGAAGCTTAATTGCTCCGGTAGAACCCAGCAGTTATTCATTGACCCCCTGGCCATTCAGTGACCTCCATTCGACCTCGTGACTATTTATCGATCTTTTGGACGGTTCAATTGACCCCTGGGGGTCGATATCGACCACTTTGAGAACCACTGGTCTAGATCAGCGCTCTTCAATCGGTGTGCACGGTGCACCCTAGGGTGCATCAAAATATGCGTGGGGTGCACCACTACGAAAGGGTTCACAAGGGTGCATCACAAATTTGTCACACTAAAAAGATACATTTTACAATACTTTCTGTCAGCAAAAATTAACCAACCAATGACTTTCAGGATTTAACCTGGACTTTGCACATTCTAAAGTGTGGTGCGTAAGCATCACACCATGTCAAGGTAATTGTTGTAATTAGTTGATTATTTGTGATTCATAAGAAACAGAGAATGAGCCATTATCAATTGAATTACGTAGCTGAAATGTGTTGGATATAGTTTGAAAATATTGGACATAGTTCAAGAAATTTGGGCCCCTCCCAGAAATCTCTTCGCCCCTCCTGGTGTCTCAAGCTGGTTACGGGCCTGCCTGGAGAGCGAGTGTTAGTATCCACCAGGTTCAATGTAACATTCCTACCTTTGAGGCTCTGCTACGAAAATACATGTACCTGTTTCTCGAAAGATGCAGAAAATCTAACAGCATATGGTTAAGTGCTTTGATGCAGTCAGATTGTTTGTATTCGTCCGTATTCTTTGAAAAATACAATCGCATTTTACTCTGTGAATGAGTGATCGAAATTTGCAGTACCCGTTTGAATGATGGCGTGTCATGCCACAATGCTTTCGCATTTTACTTAGACTCGACCAATTTAGGAATTGGCGCCCTACTCCGCAGTAGTGTTGAAACAAATGGTACGTATTAGCTACCTTTAGTGTTAAGAATGTGTCTGTAACCCTATGGTTCTGTCTTCAATGCAGTTGCAAAAAGTGTCTATAACCCTGTGATTCCGCCGGCTTCAATACCTTGTACTACGTTCTGTTTTGTCTGTTTTTATCGACCTGCGTTCTGCAGAGTGTGTGTGTTTATACCATGGACCTCGTGTCTGCTCGTAAACAAATAAATAAAAAAATTTGCAATGTTTTCTGCTCAGCGGATTTCTGTTGCTTGAGGCAAACTAAAATTCATCTGTTTTTGAGCAGTTAAAACTCATGGCGTGGTGTTTGGTATGCTGACTGCTGACAGCATAGGCTACTAGGAGATAGCGTAGCCGTAGACCTTGCTTTTCTTACTCTATGTAAATGATATTACACATGTCTCAAAATTTAAAACAACTGTATTTGCAGATGATACAGTTCTTTCTTTTTCAGCAAAATCAGTCATTGATCTTAAAATAAAGGTTAACGAGGAACTAAATAATATTGACAACTGGTTGAAACATAATAAACTATCTCTAAATTACAACAAAACTCATTACATGCTGATTACGAAACAAAAAATACCTCTGAACTTTGACATGAACATTAACATTAACAATCATATTGCATCCAAAGTTGACAATGTTAGATACTTGGGAGTAGTATCAGACAACAAGCTATCCTGGAACTCACACATAGCTCAAGTGAAAAAACAAATATCCAAAGCCTGTGGAGCTCTTTCAAGGCTTAGACATTACCTTCCCATCAATTCCTTACTAACGGTATATTATAGTCTAGTCCAGGCCCGTAGCCACGGGGGGGCATTCGGGGGCAGTGCCCCCCAAATTTCTTTTGTGCCCCCCTAAATATTATTGTTCCCAGAAAAATTTGTTTAAAAAATATAATAAAAACAAAAATCGTGCCTGCTTAAAAATGTATTTTGCCCCTCTAAACCTTAAAACCTGGCTACGGGCCTGGTCTAGTCTTCTCGTATCATCCTCAATATGCAATACGTAGTTGGGGATCAGCATCAACGTATTTGCTTGAAACAATACAGACTAAAATTATAAGATTGATTACATTTAGTTCATATAGATCAAATGCTGAAAAACTGT
>JGI24159J19872_10007601_pt1 | contig 14192 bp, 8 predicted proteins | sample Ectturendosymbi4_FD_19872 | JGI IMG/M metagenome (IMG submission 19872) | reverse complement strand
CTTCCATGCACATGGAAGTAAGAGCTGTCTTTGGCCGATTCGTCTGGCGCGGAGTTAACATCGATGACGTCACAATCCATCCTTCCCGAGGTTCGAGAATCAATCCCACACTGAAGGTGTGCGAACACATCCTGGTCGCACACGCTTCAGCTAGACGGATTTCAGGCCTGTTCTGTTTGTCACGAACTGTCACACCGAGAACTCTTCATAAATATCCCATCTCTGCCGTTTGTTGTTTTGACAACATTTTTTCAGTCGTCACCTAAGATTCATGACCACAGGTGAGGATCGGAACAAAAACCGATTTAAAAACTGAAAGCTTTGCCTTCTTTGAAAGCTCCCGTTTCGTCTCCACGGAGCAGTAAAGCGTGTTACCAATCCGTGTATCAACCCCTTTGTTCCGACTTTCGTCTCTCATGAACACCACCCCAAGGTACTTGAACGTCTCCACCTTCTGCAGTGTATTTCCGCTCACTTGCAGAACACTGCCTTGGGGAGACATAATACCTCAATCTTTTTGGAGCTGATTTTCGTTCGTTTTTGGTCGCACGCAGCAGAAAACCGATCAAATGCAAGCTGAAGACCCTGTTGAAAAGATCAACGCATGCAGTACCAATTCGTCCGGAAAAAGGAAAAGGTTCATCCTGAAGTTCCCAGCAGTAACACCCTTGTGGAAGTGTCTGTGACTGTCTATCATTCATATAGACCAGGGCTCTCCAAATTTTTTGGGAGAGACCACATAAGCTATTGCACAACAGTTCGAGGGCCAGACACCTTGCGTCATGTGATTTTTTCAGGATATGTTACATTCTACCAAGTCAACACATTTTTCGTAAATATATTTTTTCATTATTGGCAAAATGCGTTTTGCGGCCCGGTGAAATGGCTTCGCACGTCGGATTTGGTCCGCGGGCCGTAGTGTGGAGAACCCTGATATAAACTATGAAGAGAAGTGGAGACAGCACACACTATTGTCGGAGTCTAACACCAACGCTGAACGGTTATGAGTGAACTCCGTCGACAGGGACACAATCTTCTGAATAGGAATATAGATACTTGACGGCCAGCAAGAGGCGGCCGTCAACACCGTACTCCTACAACATCCCCAAAGCTTTTCACGAGGAACCCGGCCATATACTTTCCCGAGGTTGACAAAACATGTGTGTATCCGTCTTTGGCATGCTCCTAGGATTTCTCGAAAATATTTCAGCACCCTTCGAAAACGCGATGCCACGTGACACACATGAGTCAGTCAAACCATCCAGCGTTCCAATAGCTCCCCTAATTCATTATCAAACTTTTCGCAATTAGCTTTTTTCAGCGTTCCAAGTTCCCCTAATTTACCATCAAACTTTTCGCAATTAGCTCGGATTTAGCAGCGGTATCAGAGAACTTGCTGATGCACAGTTCTACGAAGTTTTACCTGTGCTAAGGCAAAACATACCGCCTGAAAAACTTTGCTCAGTTCTGTCAGGTGAGGTGCCAATGTTGACAAAAGGAAAGCACCGTGTTGAAATTGTTTGTTTAAGTCGCAGTGAAACAGCGCACGTTGCATCATTTTTTGACAACTGCTTCAGTGCGGCCCAAATAGCCAAAATCTCAACCCTAGCTCTCACTGTTGCCTCACTGGACAAACATCTTGTTTTTCATGCGCGCTGCAACTGCCGACCTTTTGTCTTCATTGTGGTCTGATGCATCGCCAAGTAAGCCGATCGCAACGGTGAAACAGTGAAACACTTTCATAATTGCATTAAAGTGCTTTCGCAGTTTCGTACACCACACTGCACAAATCTGTGGCAGTATAGTAAGAGGCCGAAGCGAAGCGGTGTGTATGACAATGCTCAGATACCAAACTTACAATTTTCGCTTCCAACTTCTGCGCCAGAAAATTGTGTCGGCCTATAACATTGCAGCCATGGGCGTCGGAAGGATTTTTTCCAGGGGGGGCTAGTAGGGGATTTTCCCAAAATGTTTTCCAGGGGGTGCCAAAAGTGGTGAAATGTGTTTTCTACCCCTCGAAATTGAAAAAATAACCTTTTTTGCTAATCATTTCAAAATTCAGGAGGGGCCTTGGCCCCCCGTGCCCCCCTTTTCCGACAGCCATGATTGCAGCCGGCTGTTGCAATAGCCACGTGCAGGAAGACATGCTTATCTCAAATCGTTTTACTTCAATACAAGGCAAAGCCATTTCTAGGCTTTCAGAATTTAGGGTGTTATTGCAAAATTTTAGGGTGCCATTTTGACACCCAAAAACGCCTTAATAAACACTGACCTATGCGACCTTGTCAGTGAACATTATTACGTCACCAGTGGCGTATCTATGCAAAGTGGAGCCCAGGGCACAGATTGAATATGCGCCCTTTCTAGTGATTAAATATTAGATGCAGGCATAACTTTTACGAAAGATGAACCATGTAGAAAATAAATGTTTTGAAATGGAAAATATTTCTGTTTATTTTTGCTTTAAACTTTTCAGCAAATAAAATACAAATTATCCAGTAAGGACCACAACATACTTTTATACTCATGTATTTTTATTATAAAGAACGTCAAACCATTCAAATGATGACGTTATCATAGTTTATAGGTCTACATAGTGTTGACTGACAAAATTGTATATCTTGCAATAAGGAAAATTTAATTTGAATTGCACTATAAATCATTTAATGCAAGTCATCTATCACTCGTGTTCGAAAAACATAATTCCATCGAAACCAGGGGCGGATACCGCCAGTAAGATTAGGGGTTTGATTTCAGTAATATTTGGTAGTCGAGCCTTTTAACGGCTTCGCTACTGTAAGAGAGATGAAGTATACTTAACAACATGGGCTTCGGAAGGATTTGTTCCTGGTGGGGGGCATTAGCGGATTTTTCCAAAGGCAGCCATAAAGATTTTTCCAGGGGGGCCAAAAGTGGTGAAATTTCATTTTTCGTTCTCGAATCTAAGAAAACGACGTTTTTTGCAAAAAATGCAATAGAAAAAAGTCAAATTTCATAATCCAGGGGGGCCTTTCCCCCCTTTCTGACGCCCATGCTTAACAACACTGCTGTGGAGAAACAATGGACGACAAAATGGCCTTATACGTAAGGAGTCGGTGTTTTTTGAGTGGATGCGGAGTCGGATTCCTCACAACACTGGGAGTCGGAGTCGGACTTTTTTGTCTGAGTCCGACTCCGGGTGCCCAACTGGATCATTTTTTACATCGCACTCTTAAATTGGGAATTCCTGTTGAAATGGTACAATTCCTTATGAAACTTTTGTTGAAACAGATATTTCTTGTTGTGCACCACGATTTCCATTGATTTTACCCGCCAAATTCCATTCCCTTTGTGTTAAAGAGTCGGAAATATGGAAAGGTCGAAGTCGGAAATTTTGGAAAGTCGGAGTCGGATATTTTGACTCCGACTCCTCAACCCTGCTTATATCGTCAATCCTGTTTTCAAAATTGCAAGAAATCATGGTGAATTAAGTTGTTTTCGTAGGTTTTAGGGGGTCGATCGCCTTAATCAACCCCTGAATCCGCCTCTGATCGAAACATAAACATATCCGGCTTTTTCCGAGTAAATCAGACAAAACCGGTACTTAAAACAACACTTTCCGCGTCTCATCGAAGCAAAGTCGTATACGATTTCATCAAAGTAAGCTTTCGCTGTTTCGTCCCGTTCGATTCTCATAAAAGCTAGATCACGCAACCTGCTCTGACTTATTGTTAGTCATTGAGGCCCGGAGGTACGATTAGGGTTGCCAGATGGCCGTTATTTCACCGGCCTGGCCGGTATTTTACTGCTAATTTAGCAGAGGCTGGTAAGAAGCCGGTATTTTCAAAATCTGTGCCTGAAGCCGGTATTTTGAAAACAAATGCATTGGAGTAACTCCAAAAAGAACTAACGCAGAACTTCTCAAATTATTATGACTCCAGTAGTGAAACTTGTCAGGACAGTTCCTTCAGCGAAGTTCATTTAAATCCAAAACGGGGGTAAATTTTTATTACTTGTGACTTAACAATACTCATAGACTCTTTGTTTTCTCTGTTCCGTCGTTAAGCCATATTTACCATAATCCTTCGTCTTGAAGGTGATCTGTATGAGCATTTTTTGGCAATTAACCGTGAAACCAGCGCAGGTGGAGTTGTTGTCTGAAGTACTACAGGCTATTGCGGAATAATGCAGGGAAATCAAAGAAATTGACAGAAAGAGAGCGGCATTGTAGCGACTATAGAAGTTAACTATAGTTAACCTTATACTCCACTGAGTTAAAAACAGAGATTGAGAAGTTGTGTTCTTAATAAGTCTTACCATTTTTTGTTGATTCAGTGTTTTCTTAAATTTCTTTTCGTAGAAAGCAGTTTTAATCGTGAATGTGATTAGTGTACAAAAATTAATCTCTCTGATAAAACTTTTACCTCAATCATTGTTGCTATCGGCAAAGGTATGGATAGGCTGTGTTTGATTGCGCACTGTTCACTAATAATTACAACAACTCGTCCTTCGCCTCATTTCTATTATTTTTCGATGATAAGATTTTGTCACTGTTGACAAAAAGGCCGGTATTTTTACAAAACACATCTGGTAACCCTAGGTACGAAAGACCAGTTTCAATTTACCAGGGTTTTTTTAAGGCGTATTTTTAAGAATTCAAATCGGGTGCCTAGAATCAGAGAAAATTATCATTGGGCCCCTAAAATCAGAAAAAATCGAGTCCCTAGAATCAGAGAAATCGGGTCCCTACAGATCCAAACCGGGTTCCACACATTTTCCTTAAAAAAAACCTTAATTTACTGAAAGAGCGTTCGCAGCTTGCAATACATATAACTGCCATCGTGAGCATTATTTGCAAAGCAGTTCGAAGAATGTCAGGATTTCAGGACGCGATAATTTTGTTACACAACTTGAAACCAGCATTTTGCAATCTAGAATCTTCTCGTATAATTGCTTGCCATTTACACCTGAACTGTACACAGCTCCTGAATTGTCACACGTAGAATTTAGTTATTCGCAGTCAGGATCTTTTCATAACAGTAGCAGAGCCAGCCGAAATTTTTGGGGGTCCAAATATTGTGAATTTAAACGAACAACAGCACTTGGTTTGGGACACCACGTCTTGAAGCACAAAACGTTAAGATATGCTAGACATTGGGGGGCATGGCTCCTTTGTCCCCTGGCTACCCATATGTTTCACACAAGGCGTTGGACATAGAACAGAAAGCCAAATTTGAACAGAAAAAGCTAACGCTAAACAAAACCAACAAATATCTTCATGATTTAACATTTTTCGCTCAGCTGGCACGGTAACGATACTAACTGCTAATTTTTCGATCGCGAACTAATGTTCTCTACCTTAATCTCTGGACTGGGGCATTGTATTCAACCCATTTATTATCGGACAATAGTGGCCATCGAAGAATTTTCGTCAAGTCGGAGTGGGCCGCAGCAGTTTAAGTAATTTGTAAACTTGTAGGACCTCAACAGCAGTTATTTGCGTAACAGTCAGATTCTGACAGACCCGGACTTAAACTCGTCTCAGCCAGATTCTGACTAATATCTTCTTGCCTGAAATGCAGCAGTACGGAGCAGGTCCGTAACTAGCTTGGGTCACCAGGGGAGGCGAAGAGTTTTCTAAGAGGGGCCCGAACTTTTTGAACTATATCCAATAGTTTAAAACCATCTCCTCACATTTTTCCATGGGGGCAAACATTTTTCTAGAGGGGGTGAAGCCCCCCGTAGGCGAAGCCCCCCTCGATTCCCCCCCAGGACCTGGTACGGAGTGACTTATCCTTTCTTATAGCGTGAGAAGGACGATGTCTTGTAGCTATGACATGCGAGCGTTCTTGTTCTGTCACAGTGTGTGACCGTCGTGTTATGTCACAATACCACAGTTTTGTCATAATGCTTGGTGGTGCTGGCGCAACACGCCCGACTTAACTCATTAGGTAAGGGCGCTGTTGCGTGTTGATGCAGCTTTGCAGTCTATGAATGTATGGTGCGCAAAATAGAAGTTCAAGAAACTGTAAATAAAGATTTCACTTTTTTCCAAGCAATTTGGCGTCCCCGTTAAATTGGCGCCCATGGCACGTGCCATGCCTGCCATACTTTAGGTACGCCGCTGTACCTCACATTGCCTATCCACTTACACTCAGAAGTCACAACAGTTGCCAGGTACTTTCGACAGTTAGCCAGCTGAGCTGTGATGTTTTAGGTCAGGGCAACGGTGGACAAACTGCGGCTCGCCGACATATTTTGCGTGGCTCTTCTACTTGAATAACGATATCTGAAATTGATAGAGTTGGTGACTTATATTCAATGCTTGTTTCATTTACCTATGTCTTAACACGAGTTCATGAAGTTAGTTCCCAGGCAGTCTACGCGATTTGATAACAAAGACAGATAACCAAAAAGCTCAAAACTGTAATTTTTCAAAGAGACGTATTGTCAAAAACATTCTGTAATTTTCCCAGTGTCAAAATAAGAATGAATGCTTTTCGCAAAGAGCAAATTGCAGACCAAAAAGTGGCAAATGATTTTTGGTGAATGTGTTGATCTCGATCTAACCAGCCTTAAGCCCGTCGAACACACTTCAGAAAATTTCGAGAGCTTCTGAAGTTCATGAAAGAAGCTGCAACGATATCAAAAGGGTTTTTGGTCAGATTCTAGCAGAATCAAATAAAATAAGCAATCTGAAAAGCTTAGTAGTTGTACGGTGCCAAACTGTCTCTTTGTAAAAAGCAGAACCTTCAATGCTAAGGTCAACATGTGTTGGAGACAGTGGCCGATCCAGAGGGGGCAGTTTGGGGCAACTGCGCCTCCAAAACGGCTGTGGTGCCCCTCTGAAAAAAATGCGCCCCTTTTTGGTCCCTATCGAAGGAGAAACAAAAGAAAAAATACTCAGTCTCAACTAAACAATGCTTTACACTTCGTTGAAGTTCAGTATTTACGTAACGGACTTTGACCCAGCCTCTTACCAATTAGAATCAACATTGCTATTGTTTCGAAATAATACTCCTGTTCCCTTATTTCTTTTCTGCGTGAGAACTGCCCAGCAATCACAAACACGATTTCTTTCGCTAGAACGGTTCTGAACCGTTGGGCTGTGCAAAATTGGTCTGTTTTTGTTACAAGTTATATCCTTTTAATGCTTGGTAGCAGCTATGAAAGGAAAAGTAGTACTGAAGACAGGAAAGCAATAAGTATAGAAAAGTAAGAACTGACGCAAGATTTTAGAAGCCTGCTAAGCGAAAAACCAGTTTCAGGTCTGCTATCAGTGCAGTCCGTGAGTCCACTCCGCAGAGGCTACGTCTGCATCTTAGTTTTGCAACACCAAAGTAGATGAGTTCCTTGTCGGAACTAATTACCCTGCTTGAACCATATTACAGTGTGTGAAAACAAGAAGCTCGAAGTAACATTTATACGCTAACAGGGGCGTAACGAGGTTGGATGGAGCCCACGGCAAGAAGATATTTTGGCGCCCCATGTTCGAAATTGAGGTTATTCGGAAGCAAATGTACTGTATTGAAGAAAGTACTTATGACATTGTCAGTACTTTGCGGCGCCCTCCTCAGTCATCCGGCACCCAGACGCAGTGATTCGGCGCCCGAGAATTTCTCCCCCTGCCCTCCGTCGTTACGACCCTGTACGTTAGCAAACAACTTGCCGGTTTCTGACAAAAATGCATTGAGCGTGCCTGTGTTTTTCGGTCATAGACCGAATTTTTTTTAAATGACCGACAAAAGTTTAGTCAGCATTCGGCCATAATGTCCTAAAAGTAGGCTAGTGAATACTTTTACGACGAGTTTTTATACTATTATGGGACAAATGACCGAGATGTCTTAGCGAAACAAACGCAGGAACGTGCTCCAGTCGCTCAAGGAATTATGACACAACAATGCAATGCTGCAACACCTCACTCCGTCAACGGGACAGCGCAGCGTAACTTTGAATCACTACGTGGCAGCACAACGCGCTTCAACAAACCATGGTACTCAGCAGTCAGCTCTAACGCAGAAACTTCGGCAAAATACCAACTATGTACAGCTTGGTGGAATGATTAATTGGCTCTACGCCATAGGTTCCCAACCTTTTTCGAAGCTGGCACCCCTTTTCTAAAAATAAAGCGGCGCCCGCACCCCCTCGTTTTCAAAAAAGCGTAGAAATAACAAAAATAGTCAGATTTTGCAGTATCTCCATTTTTAAAAATTACCACTCGTAATACATAGGACTGCTGACAACAGAAAACATTCAGTCGCACTGTTTAAGTTTCATACCTTACTGTTCGTTAGACACAAACTTATAGTGACTTTTTTGCTGCTTTTCTGAAATTATCCGCTCATACCTTGGCACAAAATTAGTCAGCAAAGCCACGCGCAAATCATTCGAGGGTTAGAGATGACCATTGGACTGGACTTGGGTAGGACTACTTGGCCGTAGCCACATTGAGGCGAACGAAGCACTAGCCTCGGTAAACGTTCTGTAATGCTGCCACAATACATTTTTGTGTTGATAAATCAAATCATATTTTATTGTATAGCTATTTTAGGAAAGACCAGCAGCACAGCATCTACCCAACCTGTGTTGCCGGCACCAGAGATGAACGGATGTGTTTCAAATCCGATCCAATATAATTTTATTTCATTGCCTACCCTGGGTTTTCTGATAACCGCTGGGCATCGAGGTTCAGCTCACTCTGTGTTGTTGACTAAAGACAAGGTTTGAAGATTATCCATGAGACTCTCTTGTCAACAATGGAAAAGTCAACTGGAGATACTCGCATGAAAGTTGCAGTTTTTTTTAATACAGTACATGGGAAAACTTTTCGTTTGTCTACGTGGCAGTGATCACACAACACATCATCGGTTTTGTGAAACCAATATCCTTGGGATTACAAAAATCTAGCTGTAATCTCGTTCAGGCACAGGTTGAAGCTAATCGCACAAATATTGCCATCAACCAAGAACTGAAACTCTATATTCTGATTTATACAAGCGCGCTGTGGCCATTGAGGAAACAGTCAAGGGCACCCCAGAGAAACCACTCTCAACCTCCTCCAGTCGCCAGACGCATCGCACAAATGCTGTAGCTGATACGGCAGAGGTATACATCCGAAGGAATGTGTTTTACCCCGTTTGTCGATCACATCTCTAGCGAAATAGAGCGGCCCGTAGCCAACTTTTAAGGTTTGGGGGGGAAATACATTTTAGGGAAGAAATATTTTTATTGTATGTTTAAAAAAATTTTTTCTGAGCGCAACACATATTGGGGGGGGGCAAAAAAATTGGGGGGCACTGCCCCCGAATGTCCCCGTGACTACAGGCCTGAAAAAGAGCGACGTTTCCCAAATGAAGCAATCCCTATCCTTAAGTTTCTTACTTGATGCCCTGGACGACAACAATCATAAACTGGTCAAATCTGTGCTCTGGTCAATTGAAAATACTTTCAATATTCCATGCAAGGGTTCCCTGATGCAGGAAGTTGGAAAATGGAAGTAGAAGATTGAAGATCACGAGATGAACTTGAACACATTGACGCAGCCGATGGCAGCAAACCGCGAATTCTTTCCAAACATAAACTACATGTTAAAAACTCTCATTAACCATACCAACTAGCTCATGCTGCTGTGAATGCTCTTTCTCTGCTTTGAGACGCTTCTCAACTTGGCTCAGGAACTCAACCTCGCTAAACCCACTCAATGGCCTGGGTTTAATACATATACATCGAGGTCTTTATGTGAATCGAGACAACATGAAGCGGTTTAATGCATCCGGGCATATGAGAATTGTGTTGTAATATTTTTGTACTTTACGTGTTTCGCACTATGGTCTGTTCAGTATTTTACACGTTTTTACAATTGTAAATTGCAAGCATGACATGGTTCAGGTTTGTATTTAAATTTGTCCAACCTAGTTTAAATAAGGCAGGACGCTTTGTCTATAATACATAAACTACATTTAACAACATACCTAACCCTGGACGTACTTTAACGTATCCGTCTCGGTAAAATTTTAACCTGCCTGCGGCCATGGACTGGATCCGGGCTATAATGAACTCCTTCGGATATGATTGGATCAGGACTGTAAATCGCTTTATAAATTTAGGATCAGGACCAGATTTGGATTGAGATAATGGAAAAGATTTGCATATTCTCTGTTTTTAGAAAGCTGTAATTTTTTTATTTTTTGGATTTCATTTGGACTTGGATTTTAAATTATAAAACATTTGGGAATACGGTTGGACTTGGATTTAGTTGTGAACGTTCAGGACTGGATCTGGATCGTAGATTATGAGAGTCCGCTCATCTCTGTCGAGGTATTGAAATGGTTCTGATACTTGCTTTACAAATTAAGCTGAGAGGAAAATCAAGATTCTCACAAATATATTGTTGCGAAGGGCACTAGAATAGACAGGGCTTTTGTACACAATTTCTGGTAACTTTGCTTGGTTGAACGTCAGGACCTTTGAAGTTCTGTTGCATCAAACAATAATCTCGCCGTATTTGTGCCATATACATTTAAAACGTCAAGATGCCCTTAGAACCGCATCACCGGCCATCTTCTGCGTGGTAACCGCAGCGTGAAGCAGAAATAGCAATGCACGCATTCAACAATTGTTAAATTGGTAACGCTAGCTGGAACAATTAGGCTGGATGATTTTCTTTTGAGTAATAGCACTTGCAGGTTTATACATAAATCTACATCCAAGAACATGCAAAGTCTCACCCTCGAAAATCACGTTTCGGACCCCCGAAAATCTTGTTTCGGACACCCGGCCCAGAGGTCCAGGAACCCCCGGTTGGGAACCGCTGCTCTACCCTGTCATGACAATTTTTGCTCAGCGGTTCAATATTTGCAGTTCAAAATTTGAGAGGAGTACGGCGCCTATCGCCCCTCCTGGTTACGCACCTGGCAACAGTAACTGATGGCCATATGCTTTTGTCTTGATCCTTTTGTTGCAAGTACAAACCGTAGACAGCTCACGCTGGCCACGAAAAGACAAATTTGGCATGGTTAGCGAAATCTGCAACCAACTGCAAAACGCGTAGCATATTGGCTAGATCAAGTGTCGATAAACTACGGCCTGCGAAGAAATTTTGTGATTGATGACAAAATGTTATATTTACGAAAATTTGTTGATTTGGTGGAATATAACATACTCCGAAACAATTACATTACGTAAGACGTCTGTTTCAAACTTACTGAATTAATGATGAAAGGCGATTTTGAACTGTGGTGATTCCCTGAAAGATCGCGTGGTTCGAGCAACAAAATAGCCATTTTCTGAGCCTAGAAAATGTAATAACTTTTGTGTGACACCCAATGATTGTCGCAGAGAAGCTGGGATATTTAAACAAGTGAAGATTTTTTGGCGCCCCCTTATTTTAATGCCCCCCTCCCAAACGCGTGGTCTGGATCCATCGCTGGTTGGAGAAGAATGCAATGCAAACCACTGGCTACAAAAAAGGCCACGATTTAATGCTAAGAGTACGGTTGTTGAGAAAAATTGACTTTTTTTGAGTAGCGTAAGGTCTGTTTCAACTGTTAGGGTATAATCATGCAAAGCATGAGTTTGGATGTGCTCAGAAGTATAAAAACTGCAGTGGATCCCAATGCACCTTTTTGCATAACGACGCAAACTACCTGCAAATAAAACTGAAGTACATGAATCTGTCAGCTCTGTTGCCGCTTTAGCTAAACGTTGCGACGTGCATGAGATATTCGTTTCATTTCATATTTTTGCACAATACAAATCTCAATTTATCAATACCTGTTGCTTCTTAGACAATGGCTCCAGGGGCGTAACGAGGTGGCAAGGGGGGAACAATGTACCGGGCAACGAATCATTGCGGGGTGCCGAAAAGTCCCAACAATGTCGCAAGTACTTTCTTTAATACAGGACATTTACTTCCAAACGATCTTAGGTTCGCACATGGGGCCGCCAAACTCGCTCCGGCGCCTTATAACCTCGTTACGCCCCTGAAGGGCTCTGAAACGCTTGCGGTCAGAGGCTGATGAACAAACTGCAATTGAACTCCAAGAAAGTGAATCGCATAAATCACAGGCATTTTTGGAACTCACGAACAGTGGCGGCTCGTCTGCGGAATTTCAGCACCCCTATTTTCACGGTAAATTTCGTTTGTATTCAGTTTATTGTTTTACTTGGATATTTAAATTTACATTAACAAGAAGAGATGACAATGTGTCCCCCCTTCCCAAAACTTCATCAGAAAGCTAAATATTAGACATCTATTTGATTTTGCACTGGAAGCACTGCAAATGACGAAAGTCTGGAGATGTGAGGCGTGAGCGCTTGCAGCGCCGGTGTCGCTATAGCAAGTATTGGAGGGATTGTGGCCTGTCAATCAAGCACAGCCAACCTGGAACTGCGAGCTGGAGCTGTGGTTGCCGCAGCGCCGGGCTAGCAAGTGCAGTGGGCTGTCAGCTAGCAGACTCAGTGCATTCATCCTAGTGCTGGTGTGAGGCAGCGTACTTTAAATTGTAGGCTCTGAAACTTTGCAATGCACCTTGATATGACACACTGTATTAAAGCTGTAATGACGCTTCCTTGCAGTGATTAAATTTGGTCTGTATTTTCATACTAGACAGCGGAAAAGTGAAGTGAAAAAATACGAATGAAATAAACATGGCGTCGTGCCTGTTTGCGCAAGCTTTTTTGTTATCAGCAAGCTGTAGTCCCTTTGTTCCTCATTGGTAGGCGGTGATTTTTAATATGTGTACTGGCTTTAATACTACAAGAGGTTGAAAATTCTCCCTAAGGTGATGTTGCACGTGGAGTTATTCGGATTTGCAATGCAAGGTAATTTTGGGTTTTTGGGTTGATTAGCGGAAGGTGAATAGGCTCAGGCTCCATTCCAGAATACGCCTTGCGCGCGTATTTGACTTGATGTTTTCGTAGCCTCAAATTAGGAACACCGTAGCTTGTAGAATATTATTTTGCAGTAGGCCTATAGTTTTGAATTGCGTCCGAATTGAACCAGGTATTATAAGTCACGCTCAAATGTCAAGTAGGCTTCTGAAAAATACCCTTAAAACATCAAAACTCATTCTGACTTGAATGCTGTCTTACGGTTTAATTGTAAAGCATGTAGTAACACTTCTTTCAGAAAATCCTGAATTGTGGCTGCTTGCATTAAACACTGAAAATTAATTCACGCAAATGGTAATCGATCACAGCATTGTTCTGTTAGTGAGTGACGTCAAATAAATGTGTTAAGTATATCCACGAATAACAATTGCTTGTCCTAGTGATAAGGCACTGCTTTCTCTAGAGCGGATGCGTGATATGATCACGTATGGGTGTTTCTGTTCTCGATATATAGAGTCAATGCGACTGGAACAATGTCAGTTGGTAAATTGTGAGGTTTTTAAGACCACCACCTTTGTGCAAAACAAATGTTCTTTTTTATTGAATGACTGTAAACGGAAAGTTATGCGTGTGAGACAAGGGCAGAATTCAGTGGATCAGCAAACAACCAGATGAATGGTGTTACGTGCGTCGGATTAATGTGTACTTAACTGCTTATAACTTTAAAGATACCATTGCCACAGCAGTATTTCACCCCATAGCATGTCACTGCAACATAGCATTGCATGCAAATGGCGTAACAAACTAGAGGTTTGAGACAAACGGAGCAAACTTAGCTGAATGGGACCCACTGGCCACAGTAGGGGAGCCACTAGCCAACACTCAGAAAAAAAGCTAAGAAATGATAGTGAATCTGGATGACGTGGATGTCTATGCCAACTAAAAACAGGCCGAAAAAACGCAAAAACACAACCTACTGAAAAACAAATGAATACTAAATATCAAAATATCAGTTAAAGGGGGCCCAGTTTTCACATCTGGCTTGCCAGGGGCGTGGTTCGCCCCCTTGCCCCCGTCAGTTACGCCACTGATTATACGGAAGTCACAACTGGATCATTAGAAGCGAAATGTTATATTCGCGCCGCCATGGAAAACCTGATGCTTTTCAGTCATTATAAAATCTTCTTTGGCAGGAGTTTCAGCACCCCCACGAATCACAGTCACGAGCCGCCACACGAACTACATAGTTCCATGCACTAGCGTACGGAGGGGAGAGGCCACTGTCCCATGGCCACCCCCTCAGACCCTAAAAATAAAAAAATGTAAAAACAGTATTGTCTAAAACTTGCTTCCAGAATGCACAAAAATGCGTATTTTTAGGT
>JGI24159J19872_10007600_pt1 | contig 14192 bp, 10 predicted proteins | sample Ectturendosymbi4_FD_19872 | JGI IMG/M metagenome (IMG submission 19872) | reverse complement strand
AATATTTTTACTAACTTACATCACAACTTTTGAACCCGAAATCCCAGCAGGTCATCCAAAGTATCAAAAGACTCAGATTGTAGCCTAGTTTCCAGTAAAAATTCAGCAAAATACTACCACCTAACGGTTGGCGCCCAGGGCCAGGCAAAGTGGGTCAAGGTGGCCCAAAAGTCCTCCACTTATGACGTCATTCACAAAAAACCTGCATCCCCCAAGCAAAAACTTTTTTTTTCGAATGCAGGCTAGAAGACTTGCTGCATCTTTTGAGACTTTTACCAGGTCTGTAGAGCATACCGGACCGGAGAAATTCCTGTGCAAAGTCACGTGCGTTTAGGCGTTTTTTTTCTGAAAATCCCCGAAACCAAGCAGACGCCAAAGAGTTAACTATATCCTATGACATTTTTTCAAGGATCTAGTGAAATAAATTATATATCTTTTACTACAATCACTACTGATACCAGAAAGTTGCCCTACTTTTGCAAGCCTGATTTATGAAGATTAGTGCAACACACAAGGTTCTTACTTTTAAAGCAACTATTCCTAACACTGCCAAGCCACTCCAGCTGATCAGTAGCCTATTTAAAATATATATTTGTATTTAAACAGAGCCTCTTATCATATGTTGTGCACAGCGTTTAGCCTTTATTATGAATAAGCATCTTCTCAGTAATGTTTCATTTCTAAACAATAAGGGATATCTAAAACAGAGAACCTACATTTCAACAAGTGTATTTTAGTTACTGTCACAGTAACTTCTACTTCTATCACTACTGATGGCATAGAATTATTGCACTCAATTCTTTTTGATGACATGTAAAATGCAGAAGCAAACAGCTTTTAGCAGGGTGGTTTCTTAACATTTGGTTAAGACTCTTGCCTTCAAAATTAGAAATCTTAACACTGCCAACCCAAAGCCTAGACTGCTATCTATTGCAAAACTACCCATCCTCGCCAACATGCCTTGTCGACTACATGGTAATTTTATTGGTATTACGCTTCTAAAACTGAACTCAACACACTAACAGTTGGAATAACGATGCAGTCACATCTTATCTGGAGACAGGCACTGAATGCTAGTTGCTAGCCTAGCACTGCATGAACGAGACCACGTACACTTCATAATGAAACATTTTCCTATCGAGGTGGCCAATGCATTGGCTCGTTCAGGGTGCTGACTCAGCAAATCACATTCAGAACCAGACCACTTGTTATCCATATATGGTAATGAGACAACACAAAACTGGCCATGTAAACATGGTAAATGTGCATGAAGAACAACACCATATATATGTGGCACGAACAAGCAATAGTAGAGTGATTGCGGCGCATGATCTCTATTGTTGCTTCCTGCCACAGTGCGAAGCTTTGCTCACTTGCTGCTCGGGCTTTCCGATCGCAATAGTTTTAACAACTTGTGATGCAGCTTAGATAAAGGGGAGAAAATAGTGTGGATGTGAATGTGGTTTGGGTAATCTGTGGTTACTAGTAGGAAAACATTTCTGAAAATCTCAAATTGTATTTATTTTCTATTGAGATGGTTTTAAGTTGTCAGATATATAATTGAAAACACTTCTTAAGCACTAGAAAAAGGGTAAACATGTTACGTGAAAAGCATTTGACATTGACTTTTCTAAGTCATTAGAATGGTGGTTTCTTAGTAATTGTTTGCAACATTGCAGTAGTATAGTTTCAAGTTTTAGACTGACAATGGGTTGCATTTAAATGAAAAATGAATTACATTTTTATTTTGCAGGTTATGTTAACCATGGTTACCAGGGTAACCCATATCCACCTCAACAAACTCAGAATGCATATCCACAAGTGGGACAAGCCACTGTACAAAACTCTCAAATGGTTGCTCATCCCTCTGCCCCTTACCCTCCTCAACATTCAGCAAGTGGTCCCTTCTTTCCAGAAAAAGCAGGGTATGTGCCTCAAATGCAACAGGGATACTATGGTTCCCAAGGTCAAGCTCCTAGTGCATCAACAGTACAACCCAGTGCTCCAGGTAAGGTGCAAAAATTACATTGAAGATGCTGTAGTATACCACTGTGTAGATGAACAAATTATCTGCATGTTGACATTTTTCATGAATTTTAAGTTCCCTCAAGTTGAAATCCTGTTTCAATTTTTTATTGCACGTATCACATCTATGCTTCATAATTGTTTACATTTGTTTCATGCCATGCTTTTTTGTATATGGGTTTGATGTACTTGTACATGAATGACTTTCATCCCGGATTTTACTTAAATGGTGAAAAGACTGCTTGCCTGAGCTAATGTTTTGTTTTTGTTTAAAACCTCTTTAAAACAGTCTTTACAAGCTTTTCTGTTTAATGCTTCAAGTACCACAAAGTTATTATAGTGGCTCAGGTTTTGTCCAACCATAACTTTGGTGACTGACAGAGGTAGAGCTGTGTTCAAACCCTTTTAAAGAAGCATGAAGTCTTCTAGCTTCGATTTTAAAAAATTTGTTTTTTGCGGTTTTGAACCATTTTTGGTGTGATGCCCTTACTGCAGGAGGTCAAATAGATTTTGAATGACATCACCAGCAATATTTCCTATAAAGTGCGCAAATGCATGGTACCATCAGACCATTTGCGTAGTGAAATTGCATTCTTGCGCACTTGCAACATTCCAAATGTTGTATCATATTCAATATACATCGTATTTTTTGCACTGTAAGGCATACTTAAAATCCTTCAGTTTTCTCAAAAGTAGAAAGTACGCCTTATAATGCAGTGTGCTTAATGTATGAGTTTGATTGTCCTTTCTCAAGTATAGGTAGAACCAATTTTATGTGGTAAACATTGCTATTTATTTAACTGCTAGTTACAGCTTAACTATGAGCACTGAAAATGTTTAATATCAAAGACTGCTGTTAGCTACATGATAGTTTTGTCCACTGTCTTAATCGAGGCTTTCGTGTGCATTCAAAATCACAACAATTATTTTTGCAAACAGACTATCGTGTTCTGTAATAAATCAATAACAATTGCAATGAGCAACACATGTGTTTCCGTGAGTTGCTAGCACATACCTTAATGTTGCAGCACAGATCGCATTACTCCACGCGGCTCCTGCGCATATACTATATATATGTATTACTGTAGCTATATGTATTACTATATTGTTTTGGATTTTATGTGTTACAACTGAACAATGTTGGGAGTTATTGTGAAAGAGTTATACAGTTTGACTTGTCCTGAGTTTTCCTTCATTTAATGCGCCTTATAATCCTATGTACCTTATGGCCCAAAAATACATATGCATAACCATTTTACCACTTGAAACACTTCACTGGTTGTAGGTTTACATGGTTGTGCAATTACATGCTCACTAAAACAAATATTTGCTCAGTGTAAAGATTTTTTCAGGGAACACTAGTCATCAGGGCGTGAGGAAAAAGGTCAAGTGGGAATTTACCCATTTTTCAAAGATAAATCTAGATTAAAATGTGCATCTTGAGAGCCCTTGATTAGCCATGCAGCATTAGTGGTTGGCAAGTTATGGCCAGAAAACGATAAGGAATTAATCCCCAAAGGATTTCCTTTCATTACCACTTTGTGTAGTTTTTGAGGTTTTTGTGCTTCCCCACTCAACATTCAACCTTTTAAAGGCTCTCATTAGAGTCTATCTGCCAACCTTACAACATCATCGCTACCTTTCTGCACTTCACCACAGCTCCATGATGTGAGTTAATGTGGCGTTGTTCACAGCTGTGGTTTTGTTGCTCAGTAATTGGTGTCAGGTAGTTTTTCAGTTTTAGTGAATACAGTTATTTGAGAACAACATATCTTCCAATTTTTTCCTTGCCTCTGCTTGTGTTTTGATTTTATCAGAATTGTGGTTTTGAGTTTGCTTGTTTTCTTTGTCTCTGCTTTATCTCTGCAGCATTTTGCCCGTAAGCATCACTTGCAGCAGATTTCAGGACTGAGGATGCACAGGGTTACATGGATTGATTTCCTATTTAAAATTTTGTTGAATTGATTTGGTTTGCCACTTTTGTTGAGAATATTTACTTGGCACAGACTTGTGCATCATCGGCAATAGGGCCTTGAGATACTTGCAATCAAGCATTGTGTCTTTGGTAAAAAGTCTTCTTCAAATGCAATGGTGGGGACGTATTTGCAATCTGGGCCACATGAACCATGTAATATCACCACAAACAGGGATATATAGTCTTTGTACTAACCTGAGCATAAGTGATCTAACTGGACTCAAGTCAAATGCTGAAATACAGATGTTTGAGCAGCCCTGCATGCAGCTCAATGGCATTTGTCCTGACAAACTTGGCCCACGATATTTAGTTGCATGTCATTGTTTCAGATATCCTGAAAAACTTGGTGATTTCAAATATTTTACTAGAACTATGATTGTAGAACATGAGTTCTTAAATTGGTGCCTCAATACCCCGGGGGGAATTGAAATAAGATGTTGGGGGTATTCAACAGTATTGGGAAGTAATATCCATATCCAGACTCAAGAGCTTGAACTTGCTTCCATCCAGATAGACTTCAACTTGATACACGCTGACTTAGTAAACGTTGTTGAAGAGGGGTATCCAGATTGGCGAAAAATTGACTTAGGGGTATTGAGCAGTGGCGTAACTGATGGGGGGCAAAGGGGCAAGCTGCCCCCCCCCTGGCAAGCTAAATGTAAAAACTGGGCTCCCTTCAGTTGACATTTTTATATTTAGCATTCTTTATATTGTTGATTTTATGCGTTTTTTGTTTTTTTGGTATTTTTATCTGGTATGGACATCCACGACATCCAGAGATTCACTCTCATTTCTTAACTTTTTGGCTATTGGGCCCCCTTCAGCTAAACTTTGCCCCCTGGCTCAAACCTCTAGATATGCCACTGCTGTTGAGGTGTTAAAACTTCAAGGATCGCTGTGGTAGAACCTATGCTTTCCCCCCTGAGTAATCTGTGAGGCAACTGCGTTTAAGTTTTGTGTTTGATGGTGCTTTGCAGCTTTTGATGTAAAGCAGTAGCTGTAGGTTGAGCCGTGCACTGTCGGTAGTGGTTGTTGTTTTTCGCTGATTAACATCCACGCTGACCAATACATGCATGTTTAAAGTTCAATGGGATCCTGCACATGCTCAGCAATACCAAGGAGACATTGGTCAAGAAGATGTTGACGAAAACGCTACCGCAGCGGAACCTCAGCCTGGGGAAAATCCTCCTTCGTTTGAATCTGTGGTGCAGGGATATGAAAGCACGGCGTATGGCAATGAAGGTGAATAATTTTGCATAGTAATATAACTGCATTGCAAAACGTTTTGGTTGGTTTCAATGCATTTAACGTAGTGGTCACAGCAACATCGCATGGAGTATGTTTTATTTTCGCTTTCTATGCCAAAACATGGCTTTGATGTTATTATTCTGAAGATCTTGAGATGCTTGTGTGCTTAATTTTTGTGGATTTAATTTCTTGATAAACGTTGTTAGAGATGCATCCGAATATATTGGCAAAATCATGTTGCTAGAACATCTGGACATCGGTGCTTGATAGTGACGTCACAGGGGCAATTCTTGTTGAAATGGCATCAAATGTCGCAGATGATGAAAACAACTCAAGTGCAATTTCCACATTTGATTGATGTGGACAATATAGTGGCCTGCAATGAAAACAACGCGTCGAAGAGAAGAAAAAATGATTTCAATGGAATTTTTGACTCCTCGCTCGACATAGAACCGTCTTGTTGTTGCACAAATGTTGGTGGGAACCAATTTTCGGGTCTTTTGCAGAAAGTCTTCTCTATTTTACGACAGTACTTAGTCGCATGTTTGATGGTTGGATAACGTTTGTGGGTCGTGCTTGACTCATTGTGTGCTGGTGGTTCCCCCAAATAACAACTAACAGAAGACATCAACCTTTTTGTTGTCGAGGGACAGATCCTGTCTTTTCAATCCATTTTGCTAACACTTTGCTTTGGCCAAACCGAAGCAAGGCCGTTAAATGTCTCTTATTTTGCAGTCCGTAACAAACTGCTTAGATGTAGACATCCTTCGGGATTTCTTCTGAATGTGTTCTGAAACGCCGTAATCGCGCGAAAAGACCGAACTGGTCGAAACGTAGCCAGCCGCTAGTGACGCACCGATCAGATAGAATAATGTCGCTTCGAAATTCAAGCGGTGATCATAAAACATTCCCATAAGCCAGTGATTTTCAACGTGGTCCAGGTGGACTACCGGTGGTCCACAGAGAATTCTACAAATCCTAGATGAAAAGTTCACTGACCTATGTGCAATAGGTCAGCGTAGCAAATAAACAAAGTGGTCCAATTAGCACAGCAAATAAGCAATTAAGTCGTCCATCGGAAATTTTTTAAAATGATTGACCTTGAGCAAAAAAAGGTTGAGAACCACCGCTGTAAACGAACTATCGATCGCGGACGATAAGGTTAAAGGGACAGAGTGTGGCCATGAAAACGCAACCCGTCAAAATACAACATTTATGCCGTTGAGTGTGAACAAAAGATTAATAGCATAATTGCGTTCATTAAAGTATGCCCCCATCGGAGAAAGCGGTCTGGATATGTTGAGGAGAGCTGGCACTCAAGAACAGCACAATATTTTCGAAAGTTTTGTTGATTGGAAAGTTCGTTCCTGTGTTTCAGATTGAGGTATTATGTGTTAAGAGCGTGTTGCTGGTCCACATCTGGGTTAATTTTTCAGTCATAAACCGAATTTATTCTGAAGTGACCGAAAAAAATGTAGTCAATTCGGTCACAATATCTGAAAAGGTAAGCTACTGAATACTGTAACGCCGAGTTTCAATACTATTACTGGAACTAATGACCGCAATGTCTCAACGAAAAAGAAAACCTAGATCCAAACATTATTAAAGTCGGGAACCTCCAGCATTTTGCCAAAAAGTACCTTCACTGACCAGGAGGACCTCCAGGGAAGAAGCTGCGTTTGTGTCGAAACAATATCGTCGGCGACATGAAAGGCTGGTTTAGTTTGAAATTGATCACGTGGGCTCCGAGCGATATGGCAGTGAATAGATTTTCGTTGATGTGAATTCTACCTTGAATGTTGAAACGATAAACTGTTGCAAACCTCTGTCGGATATGTATTCTAATCCAATACGCCACTTAAAAGTCAAGTCCATGGTTCCGTCAAAGGACGATTGCGACCGAGAAGGTTTTCTGACGAAGTGAGGCGAGTCGAAGTTGCTTGGCAACGACAAAGCGTGAATTGTAGAAGTGCTAATAATGGGGAAAGTGTTTGTTGTGTTCCGGAAAGGAAACGAAAGTCTGGAAGGAAGAACATGTAAAGTAGAAAGTACCGTCGGAAGCAAAACGGCAGTGCACGAAGCTGGAACCGAGAAAGTTTGATAGGAATTGAATAAAAATGCCAAAACTTTCTGAAGCATATGAAGGACAAAAGAGCATAGTAGTGACGTGTGAAATGCACAGCAAAGGTATGTTCCGATCACAAGGAATACAACTTTTTGCATTCGCGTGCTCGTCAGTGGTTGGCGCGCACTCTCCAACATGAGTGCGCGTGAAAAGGCACTGAAGACCGGTGCCGCATCCAGGTGATACGTGCAGGGGTGGGGGCCAAAACTTGTGCTGTTTTCGGGGGGAGCAAAGCAAGTGTAACTTTTTGTTTTACCCAACAACTAACCATATCTTTGAAAATTTCAGGGGGGGAATTGCCCACTTGACCCCTCTTGTTAGGGGTCTGCTGGAGACTGTTGTGAGCAGCTCTGTCTGTTGCCAGCGAGCATTAAAGTGCTATAGCAAGAGGAAGCGAGGAGATGAAGTTAGCCAGGGCGTAAGCGACCTGACGTGCCATGAGGTGAAACTGACTCATCAGCTAGCAATCATGTCCTCGCTTAAGTTATTAGTCTCGAAATGTAATCCGAGGAATTGAATGGCTGCAACCTCATCTTTAAACTGCCATCGTGCAGAAAAGAATAATGTCTACAGTTCAGTGTAAAAGTGACAGGAAGTATAAATCACGTTGGCAAATTGTCTTCAAGCTTTTAAACTGTTCGTTTGACTGTCTGTCGTAAATGCCTGAGTTCATGCTTGGCACCAACAGTTACATGTGACGAACAAGGTGCTAGAAAAAAAGCTAGAAAGCTGTCTAAAGACCTATCAGCAAACAAAATCAAGCTGAGGCTGAGCAAACAAGTCCGCATAACAGAAATCATGGTTTATATGAAAAACTAAGAAAATGTTGTCAAAGCAAAAAAACAAGCAGAAAAACAAGCAAATTGTCAAAAGAAAAGCCACTAAGACGCAACAAAGCTCTAAATATTACAATTGATTTTTTGCATGACTTGTTCGTACAGCGCGGCTTACATTAGCAGTGAAAAGCCCAGCATGTTTTCAGAAGAAAGTGAACCTCACGGAACGGTTTTGCTCTACAAAGCACTGGTCCGCTGTCAAGCGAAATTTCTGACTTATTATTGTTTGTCAGTAGTTAGTTTGCTTCTCAGAGAAAATAAATAAAGTTTGGCAATAACTTTTTTGATGTGTGTTGTGTCAATTAAAACGTTTTGGTCAGATGTCAGATATCCACAACAAGGTATAGGACGGGAATAACTATAACCACTGAAAAATGTTGGACTTAGTATTAGACCTCAATTAATTTTTTTTTTCTAGCCCGAACCCTAACCCGACACACTTACCTAAATACCAAACCCTAAGCCCTAATCACCAGTTTTCTCAATGTGTTTCATATGTAAAGTATTACTCAGTGCATGCGCACATGGCGTGAAGTCAGAAATGTCGCTTGACACTGGGCGAAAGGCACCACAAAAACAAAGTTTGCTTCGAACTGATGAAATTTCTTTCCAACTTCAACTTGCAGTAGATTTCGTTCATCAGAGGAAAATTGCAGAGAACAGCAAAGGAGGCTTGGCTGTCGATGTAGCATTCGCGGTGTGAGCTGCGTTTTATACTGACAGTTTATCCCAAATCACTTCTAACTGAATAGATCATCCCAGTCGTTGTTGGAGTACAAGCGCAGTGCTTCACCGATCTGACGTTAACACTTTGCTTTGGCCAAACCGAAGCAAGGCCGTTGAATGTCTCTTTCCAATTGCACTCCGTAACAGACTACTTAGATGTAGACATCTTTTTGGATTTCTTCTGAACGTTTAAACGTTTTCTGAAATGCGGTAATCGCACGGAAAGACCGAACCCATGAAAGTGCATCCAGTTAATATAACCAAGCGGCGGAACCAGACATTTTCACTTAGGAGGGGCAGCTGGGCCAGGGGCCACGTTTGTAGATGGGCAGTCATTATATTGATAAAAGAATGTGAAGTAGAAATTTTCCTAACGTCTAACAGTGACATGAATGGTCAGGAATTGTGGTTGCGTGGAACACAAAAAAATGTTGAAAACCTGAGTTTAGTAATAACCTGGGTTGAGTCATAAGTTATATTAGTTTTGTAATTTTTCATTGGTTAAGTAAAATGAAGAGCAAAAAGTGACGATCGACTGTTTCCGAAACTGGTCATCGCTTTTGCAAAATGTTTTCGAAAACCCAGTTGTTGTTTTCGTAATTTGCTGCTGAATATCAACTTCACCTTCTCTAAAGTTATTTCGGTAGAAAAGAGGAATAGGTAAACGTGTAAAACGTTCATTTTGTTTTGTGTTATGGCGATGAACGTAATCTGCCATAGTGAAAATTTTGCTTAAAAATAGCTGCAAGTATTATGATGCAGTTGGTTTCTATTGCAAGTGCCTGCTCTATCGCCACTGAGTGTTCTCAGACTTGAACACAGGCGACAATTCTCGCCTATTCTTGAAAACGATACGTCGCATATCTTTGCTTAATACGTAGTCGTTATACGGACAAAAGAGCATCGCATACATACACAAGCTCACAGATCCACTCAACAAAACTTAACAAGTGAGCCCAGCGGCAGTTTTGGCGTTTAGCGATGAGGGGCTTCAATGGAGGCCAAAACATTATGCTTTGGATATTGTGTGATTACGATTTTGTGCTGAAAAACAATTTCGCTGCTGGATGCGGTTAAACCAACCGCGTGGCTTCTGCCGTTGTGTGTACAAAGCCATATTGTCAATTATCAAACTGCAAGTGTCCAACCGGTGCGTATATCCTTTGCAAACAAACATGTATCGATGAATATCACAACATGTCAAAATAATGTGAAAGTCACAACACCGTATGATGAAGCGTCGCTTGGTAATGGTGCTGTGCATATGATGATGTCATGCTTTGTAATAATACCGGAGTTCCCACGCGGTATTGAAAGTATTGAATTGTGAAACCGGTTTTCAAGACCTTGAAAAAGTATTGAATTTGGTCAAAGCGTACATAAATTATTAATAAAGTATGGAAATCTCACATCCGGCCATTTGTTTATTAAAATCTTGTTCTTCACCACTGAATGGTTTTGCAGATGTTTTTTCCTTTGTGTTCCATGAATAAAATTTTGAAAAAATGAAGATAAGTGATGGTATTACAATTTTTTCATTTAGCATTGGAAACCTATTGAAAAAGGATAGAAAATGGTTTTGAATTTGTGTGGGAACCCTGTCATACTGCGCTTATGATAAAGTCACGCTTTGTAATGATACCATGCTTATGCAAACTCATTGCTCTGTTGCTGTAAAATTGATTTTAATCTGAAGTCCGATTAATCTGACACTGATTCATTCGCTGCAGTACTGGCTGGGCCTCCTCCGTCATATGAAGAAGCAACGTTGGAGAAAGCAAGGATCGATTCTGCACAAATGCCGTAAGCCTGTTTTATATCCTAGCGATATTTCACACAAAAGCAAAAATGAAACTAACATTGATTTAAACCAGTGTTTCTCAAAGTGGGTGGAATCGCCCCCTTGGGTGCGATTTTGAATGGCAAGGGGGCGACAGGGGGGCGAAACAACATGAAGGGGGCAAAATGCCCAACCACTAATCGATCACTGAGTTAACTTCAGTAGCCTAATATTAGCCTATGACTTGTTAGTTTCTTGCAAATTTTGTTTTACTATGATTTAATCGTTGGAGGTTGCTGCCACAGTAATTTATCTGTTAAAATTATACTCTGGATCGTCTATGAGCTCGGTTACAGCGTTGATTATTCAGTGCTACGGAGCCGTCATAAAAATAACACAGCTCCGCCTCCGGAGGTATTGGCTTTCATGAGTGTGGCTCCGGAGCTTTCTTTTTTCATGGCTCCAGCTCCGGCTTCTGGTTGTTATCACACACTAATATTTTGTTGACTTGGTGTGCCCCAAGTTGAATAGAAAATGAATTAAATCAAGTGCACAAAACTAAGAGAATACGCCAAACCTTATTGAGTAATTTAATCTGGTAGTTTTTTACAAGCAGCGCTCTTCGCATGAGGAAATCAGCTAAAAAACAACAATCACAGATTCAGACGATTCAGAGAACAGTCACTAGCAGAAACGTTACTCAAGATAACGGTAATATAAACAATTTCTGGAAAGGCAATCGCTGCTTTTGCCGCCAATGCCTGAGGAATGAGGACCTTGTGCTATTCCTTACGACCAGAATCAAAAAATGTCTGTTTGGAAAACTAAATTTGTGTCAGAGCATTTAAAAGCAGACCAGTCCCAATTGACCACGTGTTTTGCACTCGTTGCATGCTTTGTCTGTTGCAGCCTTGGCGATTCTATCTAACAGCGCTGCCCAGCAAACCATGCAAGCAGCGCAAAACACATAGTCGACTATCGTGTGCTTTACACACACGTTTGCATTAACACAAATGCGAAGATGTGTATAAAATCCCTTTTTCAAAGAATTAGTATGAGAAGAAATTCACCTTTGACTTTTTTAAAATAGCTGAAAACTTCTGATTTCTTATCTTTTGCACTCAAAATAAGCAGTGATGAATCGCAAGTAAAGCACAATTTAACCTGCAAAGCCTAAGAGAAAATAAGGCTGATGGTTACCGTGCTGAAAACAGATTTTTTCCACATGAAAACTTGAAAAGTCCACATTTGTTTACATTGATTTTTATACCCCCCTGATAATGTACTGCTATGCAAAGCAATCCTAGTTTGCTACCAATTATTTGTAACTTTCATGTTACGCTACTGCTTGTAAACGTTATTTTTCCCAGTGAAATTGGCAATTATCTGGAAAACCTTATTGCTAGTAAGCCTAATGATTTCTAATAAAGATTCTTACTTTGCAATGGCGTGCCGTGCATTTTACGCTTAAATCTGAAATGGTATCATATCTTAATCATAATCCCTGCCAACAGCATGATTACATAGCTACAAAAGCTATGGATATTTTATGATATACCTATTCATTATAGCTCAGTTCGTTTTAGATCGCTATACTCTATAGACCCGGTTTGATCATTCTGACAAGAAAGCAAGATGCTGTGGTAGTTACGTCTTTTTTTTGCTGCTTCTACAACAGTGGTTCGCAACGATTTCGCTGAAAGGAGCCAAATCCAGACCTACGATTTTGTTAGGAGGCGGCACTAAAAAATTTTCCACAAGTCAATCAGAACGAAGTCTGTTGCACAAAATATTAGAGATGCTACTGAAAGACACTGCCTAATGAAAGGGATCCTTTCCCAGCAAAGAATCAGACACCAAGCTCTTACAGAGTATATATTTCGCCTACGAAGTAGGCGTCATCAGCTCTTATTCAAATAGAATCTGTTACAGAAAGATTGCTAAAAGCCGTACAAAGGATGCTTTGGAGCTGCATGCGGCTCATAGAACAGTGTTTGAGAACCATTGTTCAACCAATAACACCACGCCCTGACAGCTGCGATGTCACAGCCTTATCGATTATTAAACCAAAGAAACATCAAAGGCTTGCAGTTCCATTGATGTAGTCTGGTGTCGTAACTCGTAACAATCGCTTTTCGTGTGCTATAAAGAGCACACGTAAGTCTATTTGGCAAAAACGTTAGTATCTAGGATGGGACCCGGAGCAGGAACTACCTCTCAATTGGTCAAAGCTCCAGATCCGGTCCTAAATTTTAAACTGAGATCCGGCTCCTGATTTTTATTTTGAACTCCGGGTCCAGGCAAAATGCCCAGCTCCGGTTCCGCAGCCCTGAATTACGAGGTATTTTCACAAGCATTCTGCACGTAATATTAGCGTCGTAGTACAAGTGCTTACTTCAGCTATTTAACGTCTTGGTTCAGCTATTTAATACGTTCTTTAAATAAAATTCTGTAATTGACTACCTTGTGTTTGATTTGTCATGCTTGGGAGGTGAAAACGACGTGTCGAGAGCGAAAAGGGGGCGATAATAAGAAAGTTTGAGAAACACTGATTTAAATGATGATGTGTTGGACGCTTTGAAAACCACTTTTTTCATCGGCATCAAAATTCCAGTGGCTTCCAATGAAGCATCTGCTGACGGTGAAAACTTTTGATTTCAAAAACTCGACATCGTTTAAATCAGGATTTCTCAAACTTTTATGTTCTACGGCCACATTTTAAATATTTTTTCTAGGCGACTCCTTAATGGATAGTCTACATGTCAATGATACGTGTAAACGTTCCATTAGTTTACAAAAACATTTATAACTGATTTGTCAAGCCGGTTTGATTCGTGACCCCCACTTGGGGTCGCGACCCATAGTTTGAGAAAACCTTTATATGCAATTCTTCCGACGTATTCGCAAAGCGCCCATTTAAATATTGATCGTGTGCTGTGCCTACTCGCGACCTGGATAAGTATGTGGCTACAATTTCCAACTGTCTTAAACTTTCACAAGAGACATTGAAGAAAAAGCGATTGAAGGAGATGTCTTATTAACAGTTGTTTTGATCGAACCGCATCCACATGGTTGTGAAGAAGCGGCTTACCTGCGAACTTACGCACTAGGCTAAAGGGAGCTCCCAGTAGCTTTCGTGCTACTAGGGATGTTATGCTTAGCGCGTCGCATGTAGCAGCCACTGCGCTGCTACATCACTCCCCCTTCTCTCTTTATCCGAAACATCACCCCCCTTCACGAAACAGGCAGGGGAGTTGAGAGGTGACACTGTACGCTTTATTGCCGCGAGTTCTGCACTGGTTTCAATGACGCAAAACGGCAACATCTATCGACCAATAACAGAGACTGCGACTTGTCTTTTACGACTAAACAGCAGCAACCATATCGCAGAAAACAGTTAATGGATCAGGCAGACGACAACTCGCTCACGGCACTACTGACGAAAAGAGAGCAAGTAAGGTTCCGCGAGATCGTAAA
>JGI24159J19872_10007597_pt1 | contig 14194 bp, 7 predicted proteins | sample Ectturendosymbi4_FD_19872 | JGI IMG/M metagenome (IMG submission 19872) | reverse complement strand
AGAACAGTAGTTAACTTTTGCACTTCATCAATCACTTTTTCGCCACTAGTCACAGCTGGACAGTCCTCGTCGAAGAATACTGAAACCGTCACATGCCCATCAGTGTCTTTGCATCTGCAAATGTGTGACGGATTAAAGATCTTTCCTGCGTTCATTCCACAAACACGCAAAATCGAAGGCCGCTGCAGTAATGCAATCGATAGGCAAAATATCTACAGCACAACTATTTGTGACTGATAGGAAATGAGAACATGCCCTTCATTTAACCGTGCTGACACTCTACCAAAACAACTTACTTGATTTTGGCTTTCCAATTGGTGAAAAGCAAACAACCGGATCGTTTGAGCTTAATGTATGTCTTCGTGAGCTTCTCCACGGCAGATAAGACATCGATGAACCTGTTGACATCCTGTCTTCCTTTCTCAGCCTCACCAGCGATCAACATCAGTCGCGACTGGAGGTCGCGGAGCTCCGTTAAATTCATTGTGATCTGTTCTGAAACCAAACCGAGAGAAAAAATGCGCAGTTTGTTAGTCTTTCAAGAGCCCGGAGTGTTTGACAGTGTTGCAAACATTTTATGATGCTAAGAAGACGAAAAAGAAACTACCTTGCACGTCTTCAGGAAGCTTTTTGGTTATTTCAATCAACAAACTTTCCTCTAAGGTTGGCATTGATGATTCCTTGCCGCCAACAATGTACACACCACACTCATTAATCAACTTTGCCCTGGTCAGAGAAGAATGTTCGACGGAACCATGAAAATCTTTGGTTGCTTTTAACCATTCCAACTGCAGTGCTGTGTCTCTCTGGAATTTGAGGAACACCAATCAGGTTGTGAAAAACATGCTTTGCCAATCGAAGTGATCTAAAACAGATGTTCTCAAACATTTTCAGTCGCGCCTCCATTGTCGTTAGCCATTGATATCCGCGCCTCGCCTAACCTCAAAATCAAACACAAAAACAGAAGTACAATTCATTTGCCATTATCTTGCTTGGTTAGTGGGAAGGATGCGACTGTTTTTTTGGAATCTAGCAGTTTAATTCGAGGCTTTAATGAAGACAGCGCACATCGCAAATCGGCTTGACATTCCAGTTTCTTTCGAAATTTTGTATTGTCCGCTTTGCTTTGGATATGGCGTTTGTAATGAAATGATATAAATTTTTACGAATGATAAAGAGAATGCATTGGCTTATTTTCAAAAATATGTCACTGCCATAATTGCGCCCCCTCAAGAACCTTTCAAGCCTCAAATCTGGACGCGTCCCCCAGTTTAAGTACCCAGGCTCTGAGACTTTGCACTCTTGAAAAATTTAAACTTGGAAAAAGAAGCATACAGGGAAAATACTGTTTGAAAAGTTTGATCATGGATTAAGTGCAAGAGTTCAAAACGTACAAGACTTCTCCTGCACTTTGAAGTTCACCTCGGGGGTAACAGTAAAAACCATACCAACCTAGAACTTCAGTGATTGTGAATGAAAAACATCTACAACGATAGAAAAAACAGAACAAGGAAATCAGTGAGGGCAGTGTGATTATACACAGCGTAATAAGCTTCCTTGTTATAGGTCGTGCAACGCACCCATTTATCAGGCAACTTGGCGTCGCGGTGGACATTGTTCCAAACTTGCTCGCATGCTTTATAAAATTCATTCCAACCCGCCGTTTCGTCAAGTTCAAATATCAGCGGCGAGAATCCCATCACAGCACTGACGAAGCACGATACCCGGTCCACTTCCATAGGAGTTTCGCCAGCAGATATGAGAGCAAGGTCGCTCATCGTCTTAACTTCACTGATGTCTGTAAAGTAAGTTCAGCGTTAGTCTGCAAAAAATATTTGTCCGTTTGCAAACTATGACAACAAATGCGTTGGCAAAAGCTGTACGCACGCGTTTTTGCTGTCATGAATAAAAACATTTACAGCGAACAGCGCGAGGACCTGTTCTGATACACGCAAGCACACAACGATGGATACAAAGCCAATACACACATGCAAGCTAAACGCAAGCATCCGCAGCTGACTCGGATCGGAAAGCAGTCATCAGAAAAGACTTTTTCTTCAAGTAACACAAGCACACATATAGAAAAACGATTTATTTTGAAACTCACATTGCGCAGGCTTTCTTCAACAAGAATCAACTTTGCACAAAGTACGTCACGTTTCAGAGCAATAAGACTGTTGCGAAGAAGGCTTGGATTACGTACGCTCGAAAAGCTGCTTCGTTCTTAAATTAATTGCACACCGGGGTATAGCAGAACATTTGCTTGCTTTAGGTGCTGCTCGAGCATTTATTTCTGTAACTCTTGTTCCATGTTCAACTGCCAATAGTCTATTTGTTCAAGCTGTGCATGCAGATTAAATGCCTCAGTTTCAAGGCTTGTTTTGGGTACATACTAGGTTCGTTTCGGAAACTTACCAGCTGCGGCTTGTGGCATGCTACTCTGGCTCCTGACAATGCAATGTAGCCTAGGAATTGAGGTTTGCAAGATATGTGATCGAAATAAAAACAAAAGTTTGAAACTAATATTTCGTTTTGAAACTCGTAAACTAAAATGACATTTCTTTTATCATTCGCTGAAAATATATGAATGTTTTTTTGCAGCTTGTCTCCTCAACAATAAAAACCTGGTGACGCTCATGTTTCAAACACGATACTTTCTACGTTTTTTTTCAGTTGCGTTTAGACACAATAAAACTAATTTGCTCATAAAATCAAGGTTGAACCTTCCTTTTTAAGGTGGTTTGTCGCCCAAAATTATCCAAATATTCCTGGACAAAGCTATGTATAGAGAACTTTGCTGGATATCCCGCATGTAACGTTGAACCTTATGTTTCAGCAAATCTAATGCATTTGTTCAAAACGTTCAGACAGAAACAATCGCCCAGTGTGATCATCCCGTGCTTGCGTCCTAATATTGATCTTAAAATTTTAGTTTAATTTGGCAGTGGAGAGTGGAAGCCCCAAAAACAATTGATTAAATGCAGGTCATCAGAATTTAATGCAACGAACTGTCTTTTTAAACCGAGCTATTAATATGATTGAACGTCAAGATGCTCGAACAAGAACGTCAGGCAGATCAACAACACAGATCACCCCGTAAATATCTTAATATGTTGCCGTACTTTTCATGTTCTCTTTCAACCACTTCAGAAGGTTACCATAACGAATGAACTCAATAAGGACGCCACACTTTTCCATCGTAATTCGTTTGAAGATTTGAAAAGCTTTGGCAACGTCTGACTTTATGGATGCAAGCGTTGCATTTTCTCCTTTTTGCAAATTCTGTTAAAAGACAATAACATTTGAAAAAGTAGCAGATAGTAAAAGCAGATTAAGACTGCAAAAATTTGGTAACGATTTCGTTGAGAAAGCACGTACAAATTGCAAGATATCATAAGCCAGTAAATATGTTTGAACTTGCTTACGGTGAGGAAGGCTTTTCCAGAAAATAAGACACACGTTTATTGATAAGCAAAGACATTCCAGTATTCCTTTAAACTAACACTGCTTGCTTTGTCAACTATTCGGGAATATCAGCATTTAATTCTGCAAACCAAACTTTTTGTCTCTAAAATCTCTTCCGAGTGTATAAGCACTTTTTCCAAACATTTATTAAATTAACTGATCTACCAGTAATAGTCTCCACACAGGAGAAGAATTTGAATCAACCTGCAAATTTTTAATAGGAAATCGATTTAACCGAACACTACGCATCGCCAGTCCTACAACTTTATTCAAATGGAACAAAGTTTCGTCAGTCCTACAACCCTATTCAAATAGAATAAACTGATCTGCTAGTTTTCACAGGCATTTTGCAGCAACGTTTTGATCCAAAAAATTTACACAGTGTAATTTCATGCTCGAGGCCATATTTTCACAAAGGTACTGTAGAAATTGAAAGCAATGCACATGAGCGAGTGCAGTGGGATAAAACCGAAATACTCCATTTGAAATCTAAAGGCTTTGAAACAGCACTCGGTCCTCGCTGACTGATGTGCACAAAATCTTCATCAAAACGGTTAAAGTATCACTTGATATTTGTTCTTCTACCCTGTGCGGTAACTACCTAACTTCGCCCATACTACTTTTGCCTTAGTATAAATAGTTCAACGTAGTAAGCAGCAACCATCACGTAACTGCAAGTTAGTATGATATTTTGATTCTGGGTGTAGTGGACCAAAACTAGGAAAAAAGTGGTACATGTCAATAAACCAGATCATCCCCAGGTTTGCGGAAAATTTGTAGTTACATGTGTATTCCCAAAATATAATTTCTTCAGTTGTTAAAAGTGAAGGTTGTACGGTTGCAAAAATAATGCGATCTTAAATCGAATACATTGATTCCAACTTAAAACAGCACGACTTACCAGTGCTTTGTCAAGCAAATCAAACTTCCCTCGTAGTTTTAGCTGCTGTCGAATTTTGTGAACAGCATTGCACACTTCTTGAGTCTTTTTCAGTTTCTTGTAATTTTGAATTTGTTCAACGCGTTTTAGAGGTATTTTGCCGCGAGGATCTTCACCACGCAATTCATAGAACATGCTGATGGTGCTTGTTATTAAAGCATTGCTTTTGCTCTGGTCGCTGCTTCCAACATCCAACAAAGCGTCAATCTTCGCCAGAGGAATAGTTCCTATGCAAGAAAGCTCTCATTAAAAGGAATCTTTCCTATGCAACAAGCTCTCACTAAATATTTCAAAAACAAAATTATGTTAATTACAAATAAACATGTTAGCATACATTGTATTAAATTAAATATAAACATCAATCGTACTGAAATAGTTTTGAGTTTTAAGTATCTTGGCGTAATTACACATGAGAAATCGACTGTAAACGATATCCATATATGCTGGTGTGCTGTACAAAGTTAAACATTATGTGAGTCAACAAGTACTTCGAAGTGACTTCGCATGTTGTAACTGGCCTAATAAATTCAGGAGTGCAAAACAAAATCGTCGATTGGGAAGAGTAGCATCATGTGATCTATAGCCAATATCGGTGATTTTAAATTGCGTGATGAGATTTATGAACACATCTTTAATTGTGACTTCTACTGTTTCTATTGTTTTCTGAAACGCAGAAAATTCTGCAATTAGAAGATATATTTAGTCTTGAAGTGGGCAGTACGCAAGTTCAGTTATAAATGCAGTAAATCAAAGCCATCGGCTACATTTAACGATCATGTCAAAGGTCAGCGTAGATGTTCACCCATATAATATGGCAAACTAAAACGCTACAATTGCATTGAAGGCACATTCAAACTCAGGTAAGAAAATGTTGAAATACAATGCACTAGATATCTGGTCACAAACTCCCCTAGACATAAAAAATAAGCCGTGCTTGGAACTTTTACAGCCCGCCATGAAGAGGTACCCGGGTACTAAAAACATTGTTGGTGTTCTTCCTTTTCTTATATGTGTGCATTACACAAGTACTTTGATTCTGCACTGCTGTTACTACGTAAAGATATAGTTCCATCGAGATGTTTTGTCGTCTCTTACATAATTTGTTTTTGTTGCTTTCAGTACAAATCGATCTCATTTTCTTCATTACACTCTCTCATAACGTAGTGGGTGTCTTTAGTCTCCAGCAACCGTATTGCGAACATTCCATTTCTGGTATGCACCGAGCAATAAACGCATTTCCGTTCTCACTTAACAGTCACCACATCGACTTAAACCCCATCCATTTCCTGAACGATTTCGCGCCTTGTTCTCGGTCTGCTTGAATTTTAAGACAGACATTGCAGCATTAGTCCACAACTTTAATTTCCTTCTCCAGCTATCATCAACATTTATAACACGATGCGAAAACTGCCGATGTTTTATGTGCCAGAGTTAAACCAATTTTTTCTGGCGGTTTAGAATTGCCCGCATCGCATTTTGCGTCCATTAATCCTGTAAGCGCATATTACTCCAATTAACTGTTTCTTTTACACTAATACTGCAGTAGCTTCGGTCTGGGGAGGAATGCAGCCCATTAGTCTACATGGAACTTATAGCGCTATGAAACCACGCTAAACATCATGGTAATCGTGTTAGCACCATCTATGCCGTATGCTTTTTCGCTAAGTCACATATTTATGTTCGTTCTCTCATGTATCTGTGTTTTCTTCGTTAGTGCCATGTGTGCGTGTGTTCTTCTCCGCTGTGTGTTGGCAACTTTCAATTCAAAGTGACACGTGGTACCAAGTCACTGACGAAAACACAAGTAGGTGGCACACTGGAACAAGCTAAAAAACGCATTTCGCGATATGCAGTGCTTTTCTGTGAAAATCATTGCGGGAATTTTAGCACCAACAGAAACTGCAAGATTTATAAAAGTTCATGCTGAGCTATATAAATCTTCCGCTTGGACGATTACCACTTTACTGTTTCAATTGATTTTAAGTATGCCCAGTATACAAACTTCAGTGTTGTGCATGAAGTGCCAAACGCACAAAAGCAGTTTGTTCATCATGATACCACCGTGTTGAGTTTCACAACACCCCAAAAGGAAAGCTCCTGAATTGAATGTTTTATTTTGACAAAGTTGTGACAACATGCCCCAAACAAGCGTACAAGCAAAAAACACTTTGATGCCAACAAACGAACGTACCGTCTTCGATAGCCATCGCAACCTGCAGCAACTCTTCCTTAACTGGAAACCAAATTTCACTCAAAAATACGTGGAGAGAAACTATCACCATTTCCTGGTTTTCATCTGCACTGGGTTTTTCCGCAAATTCTCGTGATTTTGAAACAAGTTTTCCTTGGACAAAAGAACTCTCGAGGACCTGAAAGGAAGTTTTACACCATTTTAAACGAGACTTGTAGCAATTTTGAATAAGTACTTCAGCACTAAGCACAACATTTTATCGAAAGTACTTTGGGTTCGCAACTGAACCAATCGGTTGAACTCCGAGAAATACAACTGAAACAACAACTTCATTACCTTTGATCGGAACATCAACAGAAGCTCAGTGGTTTCATTTCTGTTCAAGTCAAAATAATGGACGGTGATGTCGAGTTTCTCGGGCGTGAATTGTAGAACTTTGATAGTTTCACATCGAACCAGATCAGCAAGCCGCAAGTCAGAGACGTGTTCTAAAGATTTCTCCTCCAGATCACTCGTGTTCACTCTGATGATTTCTAAACATTTAAAATTAACAAGCTTTTTTGTCAAGTTCATATAATAGCTTCAGTGCTTTAGAGATCCCCAGGCAGTGTTTGATTTTCACAAACTAAGCAGTTTAAGGAGCACAACCTGTAATGTTCAACTTTGTGCTGATATTACGGAAACAGAAAGTCAGAAACTTTCATACACCGTTACATTTACACATAACTAATAGCTACCTGCATATCGCGCAATGGATTCCACAAAGTAGTCAACGGCGCGACGGACTTCGTAAAACTCTTCTAGTTGCGACATTCGAAACTCGATTATCTGCTGCAGCTTGTGAGAGGTAACTCCATGACTATCAACCGAATCTCCAACTCTCTGAAATTTCAGCAGCTACAGTTGACGCACGCCCAAGTTTCTTTTTCCAAGTTTAATGAAACTAACAATCTAATAACCAGTGTTTTATTATGGAACGTTAGGAAAAAGGGTTGTTTTAATTGTCAGCAAAAAATTATTCTCACAATGAAAACTGTAGATTTCGAAACAGATAATATCATTTCTTTTTAACCATCGCTTGCTGCGTTGTTGTTTCTCATCAGGCCGCGTAAGTCTTTGTTAAATTAATCAAATGGACCGTTTTAGAAATAGAAGCAAGTTTAAACTTTGGTTCGAATATTTAGGCCGAAGACAGTTGGCGTTCACAATTTGCCTCAAGAATTTGCAAAAAATGGCATCATGACGACAACGTTGCAAGTAACTTTGGGCTTGAAGGTTTTAACTCGAAACGTTCACCACCAGCAATTAAAATGGAATTTGGGATCAGAGCACTAAAAAGGATGTCAAATCGTATTCATCTATGATTACGTTGGTCTCTTGTTGGATTATCTCAGTCGTAACTGGTTCAATCGCGGTTGGCGGTTATATCAAGACGTTATTAGAATCCAATGCACGTACCCAAAAATAAATCAGTAATGGATAAAACGAAGCACCTAGCTCTTGCAAATTTTTTAACGGCCAATTGTTTCGAAAATCTCTGAAGTTTGCCATAGCATCCTTGTACCACTTCGCCTCAAAATGTTGGGTTGGTGGCCAAGAACGTAGCAGTGAACACGCATACGACAGCCACCATTTCTGTTTATTCGCGAATGCAATGGTTTTTTGTGCCATAACTTGTAGGAATGCCCGAGCATCGCAAAAAATCATTTTATAAAACCCAAGTGGATTCAAACCTGCGTCAGTTAAAATATTTTTCTCTCAAGAAAGTGGTTGGCACGCGGATTTTCTGGAAAGGATTGAACATATTACTTTCCGGAATAAAACAGAACTGAACGTAATATCGGGATGTAAAAGAACTGAAGATGATTTAAATACATAATTTCATTCATCAAAAAAGCAATATAAAAAAGTTAGCACCTAGCACCTAACACCTAACAACGCCCACCTTGCACACTGAGGTATATGTTTCAATGAAAACTTTTTGATTCGCTGCTACTTTCTTCAAATACTTCTCAAGGATCTTTCCATAAATTAGTTCAGAAAATACACTCCTAGTTGATTCTTTCACTGTGTCAATCACCGCAGAGCAATCACGTTCCAATTGCTCAACGATTCCTTTGGGACCTGTGGAGAAATGGCACTGCAAAAACACTGCAAACATGCATTTTAATTCGAAAATCTAAACCCGAAGTGATGTTCAGTTTGTATCGAAATTTATTTCCTTGATCGTAAGAGTCCAATCGTTAAAGCACAGATACAGAAACACCAGTAGTTGCGATGCATAATCAAAATCTTTTCTGAAAATAGAAGGTGCTAAGAACATACTCAAAAGCTTTATCAGAGGCGCAGCCGCTTTCCATTCAAACAAGAAACTGAAGAAAAGTTGTTGTGTATCACTCTGGTCAGCTTTCGGAAAAGATTGCTTGGTTCTTTTCCATTGTTTCACCAATAGTTTCGTGCAAATCTTCAGCATTTTTGGTTGACTGTATCTTTTCCAGATTTTTGTGCTCGAGGTATCAGTCTAAAAAACATTTGGTTATCAACTGCGAGATTTCTTTCGGTTCATTTTGCAACACTGCTTGGAAATCTCTTTATAGGAAAACGTGAAAAACATCTATGTGGTTGCAATCAGGTCCGCAAACAACAGAAAATCAAACTGAACAAAAAAATCTTTGTAAACCATCCCCTCCTCGACGACAAACGATAATTTTCAATTCATTAAAAACCCACATTCTTAAGTTCATGGTGGAATGTGGAAGTTTTGCTTTATCGACGATTGTACTGTTTTGTCAACTCCAGTGTTTTTCGTTTTTCGACTCGAAATATTCGCCTTGTTGCTTCTTTGGCTATAAACAGTGCACAAGTATGTAATAACGAAATAAACAGAATGTCGTATGCAGGAAGGTCTGCTCAAAAATAGTGAAAGTCGTTCGATTTACTTAAAAAAGGTAATTGCTTGAGGTGATAGACCGAATGTTCGGAGTTGTGCATGGGACACTTTTTCCTGTCCCATCCCACGAGATTATCACAAACCTAATAATACGAAGTGCATTATATTATGTGCATTTCTCTTGTTTAGCCTCTACAGAACCGTCGCTAAATCACCAATTAAAGCAGCCAATGAAAATTGGTTGGCTATTTTTTAGTTGTCAGCTAAAAATAGTCTCGTAACCTATTTTTCGGGGCTTTTCGTCATTTATCCCTGGCATTGAGCCTCTACATCTAATACTTTCTCTGCTGTGAGCATATAATATTGGCATTCAACTTCAGAATGTTCCTGTTATAAAACGTTAAGATTCCTATCTTGGAATGACCGGACTCTCTTGGATTCAAACAAAGTCGATCGCCTCTCGTCGCACAGCGTTGGTGGCTCAAAGCTGTTTCGGTGTGATGTTGCTGTGGTTGCACTTAACCAGACAAGGCTAGCGGAGGAAGAGTATCTGCATCAGTTTGGCGCTGAAAACACTTTTTCAGTGATGGTCTACCATCTGATCAACATCGCATCCACGGCGTGGACTTTCCCATACGCAACACGTTGTTGCAGAAACTGCCAGAATCTCCGATCGCACCAAGCGAAAGTCTGATGACGCTACCCTTACCTCTGGCTAAACCCCGCTATGCGACAATCTTGAGTATTTATCCATCGACGCTGACATCTGATAACAACACCAAAGATACTGTCTCCTGAATTTTGAATTACACCTGTTCATCATCAGTACAAATTTTTAGCTGAAAAAACGTCTAAAAAACATATGGAAGCACCCAAGATCTAGACATTGGCAAACGTGAGACTGCGTATACATGTGGTAGCTAAATGGCAGTACACAAAATTTTCTATAAATGTTGAAATTCTTATACGTAGCTTGGTTTCATATTAGATCCAGTCCAGTTTAGATACGCATCAGAGTTACATGAAAGTCACTGCTTAATAATCGGTAATCGACCACACTTCAAAACTCTGATCTACGAAACCTGTAGTCTTTCTTCAACGTGCTTAGTAACAACTTCGGTGAAGTAGGCAGTAATCAATTCTCCTGGGCGCAGACTATCAAGTTTTTCAGTGAAGAAGTCCAGAAGAAGCTCAGCATTTTCATTAAATTTCTGAAAAAATGCACCATAAATCTTTATACATAATAGAAACAGTAATTTCGATAACATTGGTAATCAGAAAAAACATACTTTCGGCAGAGTCTGCAGAAGGATTTCTCGACAGCTGCGATTCCATTCGCTTTGAAGCAAACTGCTGTTCCATTTGAACGAGACCAGAAAATTCCAAAGCTGAAAAAAGGAAAATGAAGAGAAATAATGTTAATGCTACAACTCAACATGATTGTACACCAATGATTACATGTGTAAAATGTCACGTAATGTATTGTTTTTGCACAGGAAGTTCAAACGCTTTAAAATCATGTTGACTTTAATGACATAGCTTCAGTATTTTCAAACTCAGCTAAGTAGAACAGCTTCACTGATTTTCCCAATCTAACTACGAGAAATGCAGAAACGCCAGATTTTGTCAGTTCGAAAGAATCTGAAGCGTTAGCAAATTGTGTAGTGAATTTTTCACAAGCAGATTTGCTGATTTCAGGCAATCTGAAACCGAGTTTTTCAAGCTATTTTTTAGCCATTGGACATGGCACCTGAGGATAGTTTTGATTGGTATCAAGCAGCTGATAGATTTGCAGCCTGATGTGGACATGAGGAGAGGTCAAAGGCATCTCGATGTGGAGCAATTTGTCAGGAAAATGACAGCACTTTTTGGTAACATATAGTGCGGTGGGCAGGTATTCATAGACTGAAATTTGCTACAAGCTGATACCAAAGTCAGCTCCCAGGAGCACATCGGAGCCGTCAGCTTTCGATTTACCACCACACCAGCCAAAACAGACAGTGATAAAGTGTTCATAAACACAGAAAACCAAATCTCACATATTAATAAAATATCACTATGTTGGCCCTCTACGTGGTTATGACTGGCCCTCTATGTGGTTCCAGTATTCAAATTGGCCTGATAATGAAAGATGTTACATGTCCCTGGCATAATCTATTACTTCCTAAGTTACTTGTTTGCAAATTTACGGAAATGCTGAAAACTTCGTGGGGAACATCTGGCTCGGACAGCAAACAAACACATGTCATTACGTGCTAATAAAAAATTCATGAAAGGAATGTTTCACCATTTCACACGTTCGTTGTGGCTATTGAATCAGCTTTCTAAAACGTTTTGAAGCTGCAACCGTGGGCACCTACTATTTTGTTTGCATCACAGTGTGTCTATTATCATTGCACTGGTTATGTGCACTGTCAGAGTAACTGAAGCCAGCCTTGTTCTGTATACCTTTGGCCCACGCTTGGCCTCGGCTCTGATTTCAACAAATTTGGCCGGCGTTAATTTCGTAGTTTGCACCTTAAACTCGGTCTTAGTTTAAAAATGACGTTAAATTTGCATTCATTCAGTCATCTTCATATCCGTTTCAACTCTGGGGAGAGTCTCGGGGTTAGCAGCCCTGGAAGGATTCGAAATAACTCACGGTTTCCAGCAACCTCACATAGTTCACAAGATGGGACCGAGCAAGGACGGAGTTGCAGTCACGCCACCTGTTTATAACTTCATGCCATGACATTAAATAAGGCATCTCTGATTAGGCAGTGTGCACAGATCGTGACTCGACACAAATCTTCACGGCAACTTACAACTGCTATGATATACAGTGGTGCAAAGATCAAAATATTTTAGCCATCGCAATAACCTGACTGTGAATTTCATACAAGAACTTAAAACCTGAACACTGTTCCGAGATTATCTGAAACATCTGACGGGACGGAACGTAATGTGACCACCAAAAGTTTGGCGTTTGCTTAGTGGAACAAGCAACGACAGACCAGGACGCCGGAAACAACAGTAAGTCGGATACAATACCGGCCAAACCGAAGAGTTTGTTTCTTCTGCTGTAGTTCCAGATTAAACAAGGTCTCAAGATTTTTATATTTTAAACCAACTTGTAAGCTGCGGGGTATTTTTAACAACAGTGCAGCGTTCTCGCCACTGTTCTTCAAATCACTGCTAAGTGGCACTAGATCTCGGGGCTAGTGTTAAACAGCCATTCGATTGTCTCGTCGTCCAGAACTGTCAGGCCGTGCAGCCTATGAGGAGGTCGATGGATTGGACATTGGAGGACAACAGGGTCGATGATTTGTTGCTCTACGCCACACCCACAGGCCGCAGAGGAGGTCATACCCATCTGTACAAGCAGGAGCGTAAAAGCCCGACACCGGTAAGGAGGCGGTTAAGCCGGACCCATGCTGTTCTTGTGAGGGTCATTCCGAGAGTTGGGTGCCGGTGTCAAGCGAAATTTCTGACTTAACACCATGAGCGCATGCACAGAGTAATATTCTACATATCAAATACGCTAAGAAACGTGATGAATAGGGCTTAGGGTTTAATGGTAAGTAAGTGTGTCAGGTTAGAGTTTGGTTTAGAGTGAGAAAAGGTAATATAATTGCGGTCTAAGACTAAGTATAATATTTTTCAGTGGTTATAGTTATGATTTCTTTATTCTGAGAAGGAAAATAACGGACAAACAACAATAGATCAGAAATTTCGCAGAGATAAGAAATTTCGCTTGACACCGGTGTCGGGGACGAAAGTGCGGATTCTCAAAGGGTTGCCCGCCCACTCTGCATTCCAATGGTGATCCGCCCAGTGCGGCGTACGTATGTTGTTGTTGTCAGATGAACTGATGAGTTGTTGTCTGGTGGATACAAATGGGTGTCTCGATATGAGACGCCGTGCAAATGCACTCGATGGACAGAGGAGCGCTGAGTGGAGCAGGTGTCCAGTGTGGACAGTGTGGCTCCATTGCGGCGAAGCTCAGCAGGTTGGATGCCTGCGAGAATTGGAGGGTTGCCGCTGGTGTAGGACGCAGGCATCCGGTCACAAGGCGTCGTTGATGGCAGGGCTAATAGGGCAGGTGTGAGCACTGCGCACCAGACAGGAGCGCAGTACTCTGCAGTCGAATGGACCAGGGCCAGGGTGGCTCTTCGCAACGTTGTTGCTCCAGCACCCCACCGGAGCCAGCAAGCCGCCTCAGGAGTGCGACGCGTGATGCTAGCTTCTTGGGAAGTGACTCAAGGTGTCGGTGGTACGTGAGCGACCTGTCCAACGTTACTCCGAGGTATTTGGACTCGGGGCAGAAGGGCAGGATTTCGTTGTTGTAGTTAACTTTTAGCTCACGTTTAGCTTCTTTGTTGTTATTATGGAAGGCTGCCGACATCGTTTTTGTGGTGCTGAGCTTCAGCTTCCAAGTCTGGAGGTATTCACCTAGCGTTGCCATGTCTTTGGTCAGCGCCTCTTCCACCGCCTGCCAATCTCCATCAGCATGCGTGATCGCTAGATCGTCAGCATATGCATGCTTTCTGGAGACGGTGGTTGGCAGGTTGTATGTGTGGATGTTGAAGAGTTATCGGAAAAGTCGTTTGGCTTTGGTGATAGCAGCTTTATGGGCATGATCATAGGCATCGGAAGGATTTCTACAAGGGGGTAGCCAAAAAGATTCTTTCCACAGAGGGCTCCACAGTGGGGAAAATTCATTTTACCA
>JGI24159J19872_10007593_pt1 | contig 14200 bp, 13 predicted proteins | sample Ectturendosymbi4_FD_19872 | JGI IMG/M metagenome (IMG submission 19872) | reverse complement strand
TTGGAAAGTTTAGAAACTAGAGTCATCACTTACAACCGCTTCTGCAAATGTCGGCAGATTGCTATTTTCACCAAGAGGATGCGGTAGAAATACGCGCAATCTTAATATCTAAATCAGTTGTAAGTTTTCCGTACCACGCTAAATTATTGCAAGGCATCGTATTGGCCATTGCAGCTCGTCGTCATAGAATTCACTTCGTTCTGTCCGAAGATGTTTCTCTCTTACATGCGCTTGTTGCAACTCGACCCGAAGCGTGATCGTTCACGATTCTAACAAAAGATCTTTCGTGCCATGGCGAATGTGGAACAGAGTTATATCGCCTAAAATCCTTGATGCTGTGTCAGAACGCGCACAACTCGTAATAAGCGTTGCTTTGGTAAGGTTAGGCGCGCAACATTGTGCAAGCTTTTCGTCGAAACTTCCTTCATTCGGTGAAACTCTATCTCTCACGTTTGGATTGTGTTCTGTTTGATCGTTGCCGTTGAAAACGAAGAATCCCGTTTTGCTTTCGCTTGTAACGGATTGTTAAAGTTCTGATGTGTCGCAGATGCGAGATATAAACCAGGCTTAACGGATTCCCACTGATTGACAAACGGAAATGACAAATTTCATTTTTGTTACAACGCTTATTTAAAGTTTTAACCCTGATTTTCAGAAATCATTCTCAACTGGATGTGGCTATTGTTGTTGCTTGCTGCTTTGCGCACTTGCCGCTCGGGCTTTCCGATCGCAACGCTACCTTCAGCATTGCGTCTCTTCCTAACTAGCGGTGCCACTCACTGCTGGCTTCCAGCGCTGTGTGTTTCCTACTTGTCGTGCTCCTTAATCAGGGTTTTTTTTATGGCGTTTTAGGGACCCGACCCGATTCGGGTCCCTAGAATCACAGAAAATTATCATCGGGTCCCCAAAATCAGAGAAAATCGGGTCCCTAGAATCACAGAAATCGGGTCCTTACAAATCCATATCGGGTACCTAACATTTTCCTTAAAAGAAACCCTGTCCTTAATACTATATTCCATCAGCCCCGAATGACACCTTCGGTTGACCTGGGGCTGATTCTCGTTTAGTCCGATACGATAGATCGTGCCTTCCCTTGATCTTAGGTGGAGAATGAGTAGCGCGTTGGTTTGCAATGACTGTAAGGCGAAAAATCTTTTGTTGCATTGCTGAACAAGATTCTTCATGCGTTAGTTCATTTTTCAGTATTTTTATGTGTTTGTGTTGAAAACATGTTTTCTACCCTGTGTTCGCTTTCAGAAATAAGTTGGGAAAATGTGCAGTGTCTTCGCGATGTCTGTTTGACATTTGTCTGTGACGCTTTTCTTACCTGTGCGGTCTCTTCATACTCTTCGCTTGGTCCGATTCTTTCGTCTGCTGCAGACAAGCAGGAACGATTGACGTTTCTAGTTCTTGCCGTTGTCTCCTGTGCATGGGCGTCGGAAGAGGGTTCAAGGGGGGCCTCGACTCCCCTTGACGTTGCAAATGGATATTTTTCTACTAGCATCTTAGTAGAAAAATGTTTTTTCTTAGTTTAGTTTCGAGTTAATAAAATGAAATTTCACCGCTGTTGCCCCCCCACCATGGAAAAATCCACTATTGGCCCCCCCTCTGGAATACTCCTTCCGACGCCCCTGCTCCTGTGTGCGTTACAGGGCGCATTCGCTCGTTGCTTGTGTGTTTCGAAATCGAATCTACTTCAAGGTTTACTGTGAATTTCGCGGAAGAGCATAAAATTAGTTTCAGCCACTCAAGACGCATAAAATTAATGCAGTATCCGTTTTCATCAACTTTTTCCACTGGAAATTTTTTTGTGCATACATATCGTGACGCGTTCGCAACGGAACTTGCTCGTTTGCCTCAACCTGCTGAAAAAGGAACGCGAACCGCCGGTCATGCTCGTTACTTTGCACAAGGGTAGCAATCGGACACGGTCGTGTTGTCGACGCATTTTTTTTCGCACTTTGCCAAAACACTCCAATATAATTTGCCGCCGGGCACTTCCGTGTGTTTGTCGCGCATTGCTTTTCGTTGATCTCGAAGAACTTCGGGAATATCTCAGGTCTTTGCAGGCAGGGGCGTGCCGAGGTTAGATGGCAAGAAACAAGTTTGGCACCCCCATGTTCGAACCTAAGCAAATATACTGTATTGAAGAAACTACTTGCAATATTGTTGGGATTTTTCGGCGCCCCGGGCATTGTTCCCCTCATGTCCCCCCGGTACGCCCCTGGTTACAGGTCCAGTGTTTCGGTGAAATATAAGTTGAGACGATTATTCTGAGAGAACTACCGCGGCAGACCTGGGTTTGTCTAAAACAGGGCTTCTCATCTGGGGGTCCATGGTGACCTTTTGCACGGGTCCACATGATTTTCTTACGAAGTAATACTTTCGTTGCTGACCAGCGATAAAGTTCATGATGTCTAAAGAACCCATATATGATTTTTGTGTCTGATTAATTTTTTGGTTATCTACTGGGGTCCACACAGTTGTCTGAAAAGGCATGGTGGCCCACGGACGAAAATGTGTTGAGAAGCCCTGGTCTAAAACATTGTTTCCCATCCGGGGCGCATGTGTCCTTGCGGGTACATTATCCTATCTGAAGGGGTACATTTAAGGTTAGCAATAGAAACGAAAAACGTATTTGTATATTTATTCTTTGCAAATATTTATGAATATATCAGTAAATATTATTTTCGAAAATCAGTATATGCTTATTGTCAAATACGTGCATGATCAGTCATGATGAAATATTTGGATTTTTGTTATTTTACTCAGCCTTTTTGTTACAGGAAATTTTAGGGGTACGTGGTCAGAAAAATGTTGGGAATCCCTGGTCTGAAAGTTTAAACAGCATTCTCAAACCTTTTTGGCTTTGTTACTGACGCACTGACCATAGCGCACTGGGGCAACGTAGCCTTGAGCCCTGTGTTGATTTTTTTTAAGATTCTGCAGATGTTCTTCTACGCCTCGATTTTTGGGATTTTGTGCTAAATGCCATTAATGTGATTCTGCTACATTATTTTTTTGTTTATTATCATTTTCTAAGGCAAAAACGGATCACTCAAGTTGATTCCGTATATAACTTCCCAAGCGAATCATCACAAAGGAGCAGAAAATAAAAATACAAGAACTATGCTCCAGCTCTCGTGTGCACAAATGACGCCGGCATTCCGGTCATCCAAATAATGGAACTTCAACAAACAAGGCAAATAAATTGAAGTTTCTGAAGGCAAAGACCACCTTCCACCCCACCTGTCGCTTACCTCAGTGAAAACCCAATGTTTAGTTGCCTGAAACGCCGGCATCAGTCGCACACGTCACTATGAGCTTGTGTCTGTCCATAGTAAAATTGTCCTCTTGGACAGTGCACTTCGATAAGGAGGAGAATGATACAGGGATCGGTAAAGCAAACGGAGGTCTGCGTGAGCTTTGTTGCTCTGTGATCACAAAACGGGAGCTTTCGAACGCCGCTAAGCTGTCCATTTTTAAAATCGGTCTTTATTCCGATCCTCACCTGTGGACATGAATCTTGCGCAATGACTAAAAGAATACTATCCCAAGTGTAAGCGGGGGAGATGGGATTTTTTCATGAAAAGTTCACGTTGTGTGACACAATGTCGAACCTCTTCTCCGAATAGAGAGATCCCAGTTGGTTCGGCCATGTTTCAGAACTATCTGAGACGGTTGTTTACCGTGAGGTATTTCGAGTCCTGGGGCTGCTGCCCTCGCAACCCTCCCCAGATGAAAGAGAAAAAGCGGGCTGAAAATGAATAATCTTCTGTAAGTGATTGAATAAATCCGCAATGTATAGCATTTTGGGTATGAAACGAACAAGACCTGATTTATCACCCTCCGCTAGCTGTGCGTGCCTGCCAGAACTTGACCGAACAGTTTGTTCTTCTTGTTGCCTCGCTAACCGTATTTATGACGCAACAGTAGTAGAGTTGAACTATGGTCACACAGATGCATGCTCACAGTCATGCAGTCGCGTGCTGTTCTGTACGGTGAAAATGTGCGCTCACAAAACCACATGGAGGNCATCTTGCGACTGAGGATCTGTTGGCCTACTGTGCTTAAAGACTGATTGCGTTGTTTACCTGTGGCAAGTAAGACCGGTCACTTCCGGTTACGTCACACCTTCACTCAAGGTAAATGCGTACAATTTCCGTCGACACTGTATGGATGCGGTTTTAAGGATATGGGCGCGTTTTGGGCCTCCTTACAACAACTGCGAGACCTAGCGCAAAGGTTTGGTTGTGCTGCTTGGGAACCAGAGATTTAATCCTAAGTGCTGCAACAACTCGTGAAAGGAATTTTGCGCACAAAAGTTCGATTGGTCTCGTGAATAACAGTTGTTATCAACAACCCTTTTTTGCGTGTTAACACTGTTAGTTGCAAGTTTAGTGATTTTCTTCACTCTCAAAACTAAGGCATATCGCGGCTTTCTGCAAATTTTTAACTGTGTCATCAATATATTCAGGTCAGCTCGGTTTGCACCGAAGTGTATGCTTCCCTGTTGAAAAAGCACTTCGGATTGAGTCATATCAACCGTTGCCCTCAATCCATTGTATGATTCTAGTTTGAGGCTCCTTTATTTAAGCGTCACCCGGCGAGCATGTTTTTTGCCATCTGTGCGGCGGTCTCTTCTCAGTTCGTAGTACTGGCAGTTGTAATGGCTTTGGCTTAAGCTTAGCCAAGCTTTACCTCAGAGCATCAGTTAAGCCTTGCGTATTAGGTGCACAGCTGAAATTGCGCACGCAGGCCGTAGTGTTCACCCGTTCCTCGATGCGAATTGCATTAGCAGAATATATGCGGCAAAAAATTGCGACAGCGTCGGCGTCATTAAGATTTTTTCCAGGCGGGAGGCAACAATGGATTTTTCCAAGTGGTGACCAAAAGCATTTTTCTGTGGGAGGTGGAAACCAGGTTGAATTTAATTTTCCCAACTCGGAACTTACAAATAAGTGAACAGGAACATATGAAATAGCAAAATCTTGGGTGACTTGCACCGCACCCCCATCTGGCGCGCATGTACGATGGCATACGGAAAACCACGCCTGAACCTTGAAGCCGGCCGGCATGCAGTCGAACATCGAACTTAAAAGCGGGAACATCGAACTTAAGCTTGAATGTTTAATCTTTTACGACCGAGCAGTAGCATTGAACCGACCGGGTAGGTTTGTGTGTGAATAAATGGGGCGTCTGTTCGGTGCGCGTGTGTTCCGAAAGTGCTGATATGCCGGATAGCGGCGCTGTTGTGCGAAGCTAGGTATCTTGTCAAGGGCGAAAGAAAGCGCGGTGCAGAGGCGTCGTTGAAAGTGATCGCTTTTTTCCACAGGCTGTTTGGTTTTTCGCTGAGTCGAAATCCGATGGTTCGGCTGCCAACGCACCTTTACCAGCTCCCGAGGACGACCATCACGAACCCGTGCCAAACATTGACCACCTCTTGGCCAATGTTGGCAGAACGCCCGGGGATGAATCCGGTAAGCATTGAGCGTCTGCACTACGTCAACAACTCTTTTGTGGTGCGTAGTTTTCTACAATCGGCCGAAAGATTTGGAAAAGTTTTGACGGGTTCGCGCACCTCCTTTGCGGAAAATACGGAACTGCTTTCATTGAAACGTAACTTAATGCCCTGTCGTAAATAGAATGCCTGCGAGACCTACAAATGTTGGCAACCCAGAAATGCTGTTCGTTATCTCGTTCCGCGCTACGATTTCAATGTTTCAGATAACTGACAGCGAACAAGTTGCCAGCGCTTTATCCGCGGTAAAAGTTTTCCGAAACGTGATTTACTTCAGTTGCGAACGTGATTCTATTCTTAACTGACAGGCTTCAGTTGGTAGAGACGAAAGTTACATGCACAGGCGCGCAGCCGGCAGTCTCGGTTGTCAACGTTCAAAACTCTTGCAAGCCCTGTTTGAATTGCAGGTCAACGATGCCCCAGCAGGTTTAGTGTTAAGGATACGCAGCTGGTCTGCCGACGACGCTTGTTGGCGATTTATTTGAAACTGTTATTGCGTTGTTGGCGCGTGAACGGGAGCAATTGTCCGAGCAGTAAAACAATGCCACGCGAGATGTTATCGTTAGCAAGAAGCATTTGGTTCACTATTTTTTCTCTGGCTGCTCGCGCGTTAAATAAGTTAAGTGGAGCTAGCCACCAGTACACTGCAACAGGCTTCGAGCTTCCGCGGCCTTTGGCAACGCTGCAAACATCATGAAAACTCTAGCAGCCGATGTTTGCTCTTGCAAGAGCTTGCTAAGGTATACCTTAAGTGAGAGCTGAAGATTGTGTTAAGCAGTAAGCAAAGCCAGCCGCGAAGCTCAATTTAAATCTTATTTTTAGGAAGCATGCAAGAGATCAGTGCATTTCGTTGTAGACCAAGCAGCTGTAAAATTTTTATAGAGACCACGCAGACTCATTTAGTTATTTGTGTGACAGATCAGTGTATTGTTCATAGCAGAACGAAGATCGTACATACAGTATTTATTCCGTTTTCCCTACAACAGATTGGAGATCAGTGGTTATCTGCAGAGTGCTGTGACAGATCAGGCGAAAGACGTTAGAAATGAGACAGTGAGTGACGTTGAGTTCGTGGCGAAAGTTTGTATTGTGTTTACACGCTCGCTGATACATGCGAGGAGTCTTTTTCGCCATCGGTGTCCAATGACTCATCAATTTATACTTTTTATTATCCCAGCGTTGGCCTCCACAACCCCCGTCCCCTATTTTATCAACTGTTACTTTGTTACCAACCTGCCCAGCTAGGCTCCTACATCTCGAGCATCGCTTCGGCTTGCCAGAAGCGTATTCAAGGTTCTTCGTCTTACTTTGCTTCATTTTCTCTCGCTGTGTTGTAGCAGCGCCGCGACGTTGCGTCGCTCGTCGGGTGTCATGCGCCGCTACGCTGTAAGTCGACGTTTACATTGCCGTGGTGACTTTGTCGTGTTGTCATAGTGAACGTTCTTCATTGCCGCATGCAGTCACAGCGCCCTCATCCGGCTGCTGCTGGCCGCCCTGTCGCCTGAGAAACGTGTCGCGATCACGCGCGTGCATCGCCCCACCTCGCATGTAAGCTCATGTTGTGTTGCAAGCAAGCTTCGCTTCAAGTTCCTGCGAAAGAGAACTTGTCATGCAGACCTTGAAAATCGCTGGGCCTGGTCTTCTGTCAACTTTTTGCCGACTTCTGTCACCTTCGTAAAACCTCCTTAACGGCTTAGGGCCTGTTTTTTTTCGCTGAGTGTGTCATTTATCCCGTAACAGTATTAAAACTCGCTGTAACAGTATTCGTTATACTACCTTTTCGGACAATTGTTGGTCATTTAAAAAATAGTCGGTCTGTGGCCGAAAAATAACAGGTCAGGGCATGCATCGATGAATAGTATCAGCGATTCTTTCCGAGATGCAGCAAAAAAATTGGGCAAGCATAAGCTTTAAATGTCGTCTTGCTTGTTTCGAAAATCCTGAACAAAGCCCCCTGTTGAGAATAAAACCGTTTGGAGGCTGTGTGGAGTTCGAAAAAAAGTGCCGTGATGCAGATTTCAGTATATATCGAAAACGTATCCATTTCGAGAAAAGGTCGTGAACAGCTGGCTTCGCTTCAAAGCTTCTTATCCTATCCTAAAGAGCTGTGCTGTCATGCCGTCACCCTATACTATGCCGTGAATTAAATCTTGTGTTATTCTGGTACGGTCTGCGCGTATGGATTACAAGCACTGTGATTGGCTGGCGGCTGATAGTGCTATGCACTTGCNATGTTGCTTTTGCTAAGATTGATTGTCGTCTGCTGTTGTTGACTTCAAGGCTTCTGTTCTTGGCGTTTAAAGNGTAGGGCTCTTGACGTGTTGCTTTTCCAAAACACATAATTACACTTCAAAGTTGTAGCTTTTTGTTCATTTGTTGGTGTAATCATTTCGACGAATGAAACACAACGTTGTTTTCTTTTGCTTTGCAGATAGCACAGAGTCGTCAAAATCGAAGGTAAGCATGGCTGCGTTTTCTTTTCTGCCGGTACCGTAGTATCTGCAAGTCGTCACTGAACGAAATTGTCGCAAATTTTTGTCAGAATTTGCGAGAGGAAAGTAATGAGCCGATGTGCGTGAAATAGCGATGCGCGTGACATTAAGCGCCAGTCGTTGCTGTTGCAACCTCTCGGTTAACGTTGCGTTGAATGTGCGATTCACCACGAACGGGATGTGCGCGAAGAACAGCACCCATATATGTGTGGCGCGAACAAGCAATAAGAGTGATCGTGGCATGTAATCTCTGCTGATAGTAACATTTGAACGATTGAACATACTAGCGCACGCCAAGAGTGATCATGGCATGTGGTCTCTNTTGTTGCTTGCTGCCACAGTGTGAAGCTTTGCGCACTTGCCGCTCGGGCTTTGCGATCGCAACACTTCTCCAAGATCGACAGAATACATTGNTTTATGCGTCGCCTCCTCTCATCCAAGTTTTTCGATTTGCGCAGAACTCCCTCGCTTCCGAAAAAGAGTCATTTTCGCGCGACGTGTTCGACAAGCTGCTCGGCGTGCGCAAGCGCTGGCTGCAAATGCAGCAGAACGGGGCGAACGCTACGAAACCTGACGGTGACGAGGAAAGCGATGACGAGTACGGTTTCAAGGAGGCCGAAAGGCGCCAGGCCCGGGCCACGGAAGTGAGAACTCAAGAAGAAGAGGAAGATGCGACAGAGGCCGACCCAGCGCAGGCCAACCGGTACCAGGTGGCCAAACCGGCCGCCGCCGGCATCCGTGCTAGTCACGCCGCCAAAGAGCCCCTGCCTCACCTCCCCCAGGACATCCCTGCCCGGCTGTACGAGTTCTACGTCGAGCAAGTGGAGCGTCTCGCCCGGACCGAGATCAACCGTCCGCCTGTCCAGTTCACTTCGTCTTCGGACACGTCGCCGCAGGTCACCCCCCGACACAGCTTCTTCGCAGTGCAGCCGACCGGCCACCGGCCCGCTCTCTCGCGCGGCTTCTACGACGCCAAGACTTGCGACCCCCTGGCCCACCACGACGCGGTTGCCCGCCAGAATAGCGCTCCTGCGTCGCCCTCCTACCCGAGTCGAGTGCCGGCTCCGGCTCCCGCTTTACTGTACGGCGAATCATCTGAAAACCGTCGTTTCAACAAGAACACCGAAGCGGGCATTGTTTATCCTTTTTTTACAACCAGCACCCCTATGCACCCCCCTTCAGAGCCCACGACCGCTCCTCTGAAACCGTCATCCGACAATTCTTCAGAAGTAACTTCGATCTCGAAAACCGAGCCGGATCCACCCGAATCCGAGTCGGATTCGGACACTTCTATTTACGTTGGTGACACGTTGGAAGAGAAATTGAAAAACCTCACTAATCTCGACAAGAAACTGCCGCGCAGACCTTCCCGTCGGTACACCAGTCGTCCACAAAACGACTTCGAGTTGGTCTGGGACAGAAAGCCGTCCCACGGCCTCGGCCAGCCAAGGCTTAAGCGCCTAACGGCGCCATCGCATCGTGCCGGCGAGCTGGCCGCTCCAGAAAGCGCTCAGTTGCCAGGAGGCAAGAAGTCGTCGCACGAGATCTACCTGGAGCGCCGGGCTGCGCGCCAGCAGCATCGCGAACTGTCGAAGGCGAACCGCTCGAACCGGACCGCGGCGTTGGCAGCGAACAACCGGATGTCCAGGTGCGCCTCAGACGAGAACATATTCAAGCGATCCGATCCGAAGCGACAGAAGGTCCGTCAGCAACAGCAGCAGGCGGCAGCGAGAGACGACGCGCCTCAACGACGCCCGTCCGGCGATCGCGTTCGACGACGTCACACCTTGGGGGGCAACGACTTCCCCCGCTGGGAGCTGGGCGACGAGATCGGGGCACGTCCGATCGGCCCCAATGACGGCTTGTCGGGATCACTGCAAAACATCCCACGCAGCGCCGTCAGTCGTCTGAAGCCTCGGGTGCCAGGCCCGAATCTGACCGGAAAGTACGCTGCTCCTTCCGGCCGACAAAACGACCCGCGCCGAACCGATTTGCCAAAAACTCGCGAAATGCAGTTACACAAAGAAGCGGCTGCCGTTAAAAAGACCGAGTCGTACATTTAATCTGGAAAGCGCTGCGTTGCACCGTTTCCGTTCGTTTCATTTTGTCGAAAAGTTATTTTTATGCGCCGCCCATTCTCTCTGCAATGTCGTTTGTCCATCGTCGTCCTGAGCCCGCCGATACTTTATGATCGTTGCTTGCCACCGTTGCTCATTCTACGAATAGCTGGCGCCTCGTGCTTATCATGCTTCAAAACCCGGTCCTGGAGATCGGGTAGCGTCTCCATCGAGATGGAACCCTCAGCCTATTCGCTTCGCGTTGCTACACATTATTGCGCCCTGACAGCCCTCCGGGTCGGACGGTAGTTGCCCGGACAACTGTCCTTTGCTGAAAGAGCAAGCCGAAGGTTTGTCTCACGCCAAGCGAACTTCGACCGCAGTGCTTTCCGCCGGCACAGCTGTTATTCATCCGCCCGCCATCCTTCAAAACCTTTTCGCCTCCGCCGCGCAGCCCGTTGCTCGTTGTTACCCTATTCTTAATTTTTTTTTTCTTTCTTTCTTTTCAACGGTTTTTGTACGCATTTCTTTCGTTCGGGGAGGGCTCTTTCGAAACAAAGATACAAGCCGCGGTTGTTTTCACCTGATGACGGCGACATTTGCTGTCGCTGTCTGATGGCTTCACTCAAAAAATCTTGTGGAATCGCTTGATTTCGGAAGGCTCCCCACCTCCTACTCATAAAGATACTCGTGCTGGCCGCAATAAAACAAGATTGTGCTACGAAAGTTGCATCCGACAGCCTCGGACTTCAACGCTCAGGTCGTTAGCTCAGCTTCGACTATGGACTTGGAACATCAAACGCCTAGTAGCTGCTGCAAAGTTTTTGTTTGCGCAGAGTGATGTAGTCGAGACATAAATCTTCGGTTTAAAACTGCAGTACTTGTTTCACTGTGTCGCTGTGGGACAGGATTGAACACAAGGTAGATCACAGCTTGCTTCTCTGCTGTGTAGCCGTTTTCGGTGGGCAGTAGCGCAGCCCGAATGACGTCGGAGAGGTCATGCCCGTGCCCGCCCCAAACGAACTTGCTAAGATTTGCTTTATACTGTATCAATTTTCAACTGTTAGAAGATATACGGAAGGCACAGTCGGACTCAATACGACGTCAATGACTGGCCCCTCCCGAAGAAAAATCTTGGCTGTGCTACTGTCTGTGGGTAAGCCGTTGTAGGGTCCAACTAGTTGCTCGGAGGTTGGCTGCAAATGTTAATATTGAATGTCACCAACATCCCCAAACGCTACGAACAGAGAAGTGAGCCTAGTCGTTATTGTTTGAGTACCTGTCGAGTAGACGCCCTTACATTTTAAATTGCCGAAGTGAGGCTCTCACAGCTTGAAGTTCGGATGCAGATGTAGTATTTTATTTACAGAAGACTGGGCGCTAGAGCTACAGAAGGCAAACAATGGCCGGAATTTTGAGACTTTTCATGGTTTGGGCAATTTCTTAAAAGTTTAGCTGAAGGAAAAGCAAATCGCGGTAGTTTCGTAAATTTCGGGAAAACGCCCTAAGATTCACTTGTCGCAAGCAGTGTTGGCGGCGCGGTTGTAAGGCGTTTGACGCAAAAACTACGACAATCACTGTAAATTGACAGTGATGTTGCGCTGGGCTGTGGAGCCGGTACTCAAATTTCAGGCTCCGGCTCCAGAACAATTTGGTCCAAAAAACGTACAATTCGCTTGAACCGGAACCCAAATTTCAGGCTCCGGCTCCACAGTCCTGATGCTGCGAACACACAAAAGTGAGGAGCCATTGCGACCAAAATTGCCAGTGACAACAAATCTACTTCCAGCGCAACAATTACGGCCGCCGACGAACGTGGCTTGATACTTCGTACACTTGCAACCAGTGGCGTAGCCAGCCCAGAAATTTGGGAGGGGCCAAAATGTTTGATTTTAGGCGAATGACCCTATTTTGTTTGAAAAAACGCTTCTCAAAGCACAAAATGACCATCTTTTCTAAAAATTTGGGGGGGCATGGCCCCTTTGGACCCCCCTGTCTACGCCTGTGCTTGCAACTCTAGTAACATGTGCTTTAAAAATATCTAAACTTTATTAAATCAGGATGTGGTTGACCTATAAAAATATACACAGTAAGCAACTCACTAGGAGCCCAGCATTTAGTATATACCGGATATAGCATACACGTCACGCTAATCGGTATAGGCCTCCCTACAATCGATGAAACGAAAGACACTCAGCTTCAAATGCGTTGCCATGGGAACTCGTGGCCATAGGCGTAAGAACGGGGAAGCAAGGCCCCCAAAATTTTCAAATTTGACATGTTCGTTTTAGTTTTTAGCAAAATATGGTTTTCGTAGTTTCAAGTGGGCAAAATGAAATTTCACCACTTTTGGCTCCACCTGAAAAAATCTTTCCGACGCCTATACTCGTGGCCGTGGTGTCGACGAGCAAGTTGAAACCAGTCTGCGGATAACTATTGTTTAGCTTCAGATTTTTCTGCCAGATTTTGGTTTATTCTTGACGATCATGCATCGTACAAATGTAGCATCGTACAAAAAGCCAGAGGGTTATTAAGGAACGATTTTTGTCAATATTAGTGGAGTTTTAGCTTAACATTGTCTAAAACACAAAGTTACTGAATTTTGAAAAATTTTTATTTTGTCGAAAACAAACAATCTCCTAAACGAAAATGTGGGATGTACGCATGATATTGACATGAAAAATGCAGAAATTCCGCCAGCGGCTCTGTTGGGCGGTCGGTTGAAGATCAAAATCGATTCTGCTCGAAGCTTGCGTTTCTACATGCAACAGACGTAAATTAGGTGGAGACATGGACATATGTTACTTTCAGGATGTTTTCGCAATTTTCAGACACATAAGGCAACCTCTGTTCAAAATGGGCAAATGCTTTACGACTGGCAATCAGTTTTTGATCACGAACACTATCGATCACAAACAAGTTAAAACAGGGTGATTTCACACAACTCGTAACCATGGGTCAAGTTGGACAAACCCCACCAACTTAAAACAAACAAAACTTATGCAGATTTCAACAGGACTGCTTGATAGAGCACATAAAAATCAGCGACTGGAAGAACCAGCTTTAAACATAACTGTATTTCTACAAGTAAGCTGAAAAATGATTTGGCCAAATTTGACAAAGGTTCATGAGCAGGGTTCTCCGCTTGTAACAAACTCAACTCCGAGAGCATGTGCCCAAGTTGTCCAACGAATTTAAAATCAGACCATTTTTGTGCGGTTACACGTTGCAGGGAAGGTCATATTTAAACTCGAGCGATTCAGAATAAATCTACTATTGCTGAATTCCGGAATAGCTAAATTCAATCCTGTATACCGATGCCATTCTTGAAATTTTGGGTTCCAGAAACACGATAAAACAGCAACAAAACCACAATGTAAACACAAGTCCATTGCTGCGCAACGTAAGCGTACATGTCTACCCTTTGCAAAACATCGCAGCTAACCCCGCACTAACCAAATATCTCTCAGAAGATGCTGACATGGTAGGCATAAAGAAATATTAATAACAACTGTTTTAGCAAAGGCAGCTGTTCAGTCTTGTTGCGGCAGACATTGGTGTATCAGCTGGGGGTGAAGAGGGTTCGAGCGCACCCCCAAAAGTTTTGATTTGTCAACAATTTGGGCAAAATCTCAAAAAATTTGGGCAAAATGTTTCGACATTCATTGAAATTACGCTTCTTTGTTACTGAGTGTAAACTAAATAAAAGTGTATTGTGTCATAGAAGTCACATTAAATATATACATAAAATCAACACACTGTTTCTGTAGTAACTTCGTGTTTTATTTTGTGAAGGTTGATGAGTAAATCACTCACTTGAAAGTTTTGGTAAAAGAAGGTTTTTCATTTATGTGCTTTATTAATTGTACACTTAGTAGGTCATCGAGTAAGCTGCATGGCACCTACAGGTGCCACGCCGCGAAAGTGCAGTGAAACTCAGAGTGCTGTGCTAGCGCATATCCAGAACTAAAAAGTTTGCAGTAGCCTAGTAGAAAAAGATTCCACGTTTTCAGGCATGGAATATTAGCCGTGGATTAACCCTTTAACGTCATATGTGCCGAATTCGTCCCATCCAATGTTTTGTTCTTGTATTCTGCACACGGTTATTTTTATTGCTCAACGACCGGTGT
>JGI24159J19872_10007592_pt1 | contig 14201 bp, 4 predicted proteins | sample Ectturendosymbi4_FD_19872 | JGI IMG/M metagenome (IMG submission 19872) | reverse complement strand
GAGAATGAGATTTCACTGCGCAACAGTTCTGGTGGTCCTGAGTATTTGCGCACCTTAGAGGAAACATTGCTGACGATGCAATGCAAATTGACGTTCACGAAATGCTTTATCCTTTCTACACTACAAAGAAAATACCCCATGTTACGGTAACAATCACAAAAAACGCTTCGTTGGCAGCAATAGCCAGGTATATTAGTATGACGACAATTTACACAGTACACTATCTGCAGATTTTCAACGCACGCAGGGTGTTTCTTTTCAAGTAAGCATTGCAGTGATCTGTAAAGAAAGAAACATTGGATTGCCATGATTTTCAACGAAATCACAAATTATGACTTTATTTTACTTACCAAGCAGAGCCGCAGCCAGCTGATGTGTTTAACTGAACATGTTTTTGAAAATTTCGGGGGGGAATTGCCCAGTTGCTCTCACCCTGATTGCGGGATCAGCTAGTAAGACTTGTATCACTTAGAATAGCATTTCTCAAACTTACATGAGCCTTGGTCCCCTTCAAAAGACTCTCAACACTTGTGGCCCCCTGCTCATCAATAAAAAGACCTAGTTTTGGCCTCTGCCTATGCTCGTGGCCCCTGCTCGGCCTCTGCACGTAACCCCCAAGGGGGGACGAAGACCCCGTTTGAGAAACCCTGACTTAGAAACAAGAGTTGCAAACGTCTGGGATCTCGTCCAAAGCGATCAATAAAACCTTGCTACACAAATCGGACAATTAAGTAGACCTGTATGTGGACACGACCACGGACAAACTTACTACAATTAGAACACCACACAACTTTTGCAAAATTGACCAGATGAATTATGAAAACTCGCCGCAGCAAATATAGCTTTGCACTCAATATTCAGCAAATATAGCTTTGCACTCAGTAGACGCCCGTGCGATCATTGACTATTTTATATCAGGTTCCATAAACAAGGCCAGCTCATCTAATGAAACGAAGAAACGTTTTTGACTAATTGTTAGCATAAGTTAAATTTTAGCATCTTTAGCGAGTAACGTGCAGTACAAAAATATTTTGGCGATGATTTTCAATGAAAACAAGTGTGATGTCAACATTTCTTTAGGTCTGGTAGGGGGATGCATCTCCTGCATCCACCCTGTGTTCGCGCCTGCATATCAACGTCTTGTTAAATATTTTTACTTTAGCGAGCAACAGTAGTTTGCTTATAGGACACTGCCTCTCAAAATACAAACTGACAAGATATGCCAGAAATACGGGGCATGGCCCACCTGCGTCTGTGCTGATGAGTTGGACAATTTTGAAAGAAATGCTCGTGGTAAGCGCAAACCGTACGCGAGTGCATGAGTACTTCAGTTGGAAACAAAATCAAGATTAATTAAAAACCATATTCACCTTCATAGTTTAGTTAATGCTGCTTTTTGAAAAACGGGTGGTAACGCGGTTTGTGTCGTAACCCGGATTGGTGTACTGAGCGGTTCGTAGGCCTACGTTGCAGTGGCTAGCTAAGTTAACACCGCCGGAGTGTGTCACACTGTAAACACAGCATGTGAAGGGCATGTAAAAATGCAGTATTTAAATAAAATTTTACGCACCAATCACCGTAAACTGAAATTCCTTTTGTACTTACTTTTACACGAGCGCGTTCATGAACTCCAAACGTAATAAAACGAGTGTGTCTTTCAAACCGGGGAGTGCTTGAACTACAGTAGCAGTAAGACAAGGTAACGCAAAGCTCGTTAATGCTGCGTAATCATGTGAAGCTGTGCCAGTAAAAATTCATTGCTGTTTTTACGGAAATAATCACTGCACATCTCTGAATTGGTGAATGCCAGCGACGTACCTAACGTTTGTGTCGCCCAGGTGGAGGCAGAATTTGCCGAACCTAGAACCTAGCTTGTAATGATATGTTACGTAACAAATAGCTATTAAGTTACAATAGGCCTACTCCGTGCTTAAGCGTTGTTACCGTAGTAAACAGTGTTGCCACTCTGATGTTTTAACATCAGATATGATGTTTTGATAGAAATTTCTGATGTTTGATGTTTTGGCGAGAAATCTGATGTTGACAGCTACAATAGCTTATTTTTGTTTTCCACACTTCTCTTTTTAGGTTGAAAGGAAGTTATATTCATAAATTTTAAGTTCCTTTGGTCAATCTCACATCCCAATGTGTGTTTGGTTATCCTTCTAAACCAGTGGTTCTCAAAGTGGTCGATATCGACCTCCAGGGGTCAATTTGACCATCCAAGGGGTCGATAAATAGTCACGGTGTCGAATGGGGTCATTGAACGGCCCCTAAGTTCTAAGAATATATTCGAATTGTGTATTATTTTATCATGCATTTCAAGTAATAAGTACTCCAAATTTATTTTGACACATACTTTCCTTGTAGTTGTTGGGCTAGGCCACAGGGTCTACAGAAAATTGTATACTTTAATTAGGGGTCAACGTGCAGAAAAGTTTGAGAACCACTGTTCCAAACTCTGAAGAAATTCTTTTCGCAACTTTGGGATGAACATTGCACGTTATATGCATGACCAACTTCACCATTTCGGAGAAATCGGTCATGCGGACGTCACGTCGTTGCAAAGCAGTGTTGCCAACTTTCCGGTTTCCCGCGAATTTGGGCTTGTTTTTTGTGGAATTGCGGTTTTTTTGATGACTTGCGGGCTGCTTGTTTTTGGGCTTGTTTTAATTGAAATTTGCTTGTTTTTTTGGGTTTGTTTTTGCAGATTTCTGTCTTAAAGATTGGTTTTTTTTCAAATTTTAAGGCACTTTTGCTGTTTCAATTTACTGCTAAAGGCATATTGGACGTGTTTTTGTGAAAATTTGCTCATTTTGGGCTTGTTTTTTCGGATTTGCCACCGTGATTTTTTATTTGATTTTCTTCCTGATTTTTCGTTTTGTTGAATTTTCCTGCCAGCACATTTTGGACTTGTTTTTCGGTTAAATTACCTCTTTTGGCTTGTTTTTCAAATTTACTTGCTTGTTTTTGCAAAATAACCTGGCATCACTGTTGCAAAGAGGTTCGTGAAAGAAGCATTTTGCTAATATGAAACTGCAACGTAAAAATCTGATGTTATCTGATGTTGAAGAAGGCAACAATCTGATGTTAACGAGACTGGGCCCAGTGGCAACGCTGGTAGTAAATAGTAATATCAGCAGGAGTTGCTTGACAGTACGGCAGAAACCTGCAATTAGTATTTTTCTGAAGCAACGAATCGCCAACTACACACGCTACTCTCCCGTAATTCTTCAATTATACAAACAGTCTTCTTTATTGCTAAACTCACCCATCTGTTATGAAAACAACCCTTTACGTATAGGACTGTTATGAAGTCTTCTGTTGTGTAGCCTACTGCCTGGGACGCGGGAGAATGGCGGGGTCATTGCCTCCTGCCTTTCAATAGGGGGCCAACGGCGGTGGAGGTGCCTTCTCATCACAATATCACAGGTAATTTTATGGTCTATCAATACCGAACTGAAGATTTTCAAAACCTTTTGAAGATTTTTGCCGTGTTTTGTTACGCAATAAAGACCAACACAGCAATCCGCTCGCGAGTTTCGCAAAGGAGCAGACATGAGTGAACTGCAAGCTGATCACAGCATGACACCAGAACAGTGAACTTGGCTCTTGTGCAGTGTGAGTGTCATACTGGCAAATGAACTGTCATTGCAAGAATTTCACCAATTAATCGGAAGTAAGCTGTTGACTTTCGCTTTTCTAGAAATATTTAGTCCTTAGTCCCAAATTCCATGGGGGGTGCAAATGCCCGTTTTGCCCACCCCATGTGGACGCCCATGTCTATAGATACTGGATTACATCCTGCAATTTTGCTTGCGGAGTGCCAAATGATCTGAGTTTATCTATGTATAAGTATTACTACTACTTTCGATTGCCAGGGTCATGACTTGTGCTATCCACGTTCGGCGGCCAGATGCGCTTAATTTATGAATATTCAGAACATTACATGTTATCTGATCAACAGTGGTGTGTTTAAGGGGGGCGAGCGAGGCACTTGCCTCGGGCCCCCTTTTCAGGAATCCCCGACGTGTTTCGTGCGTAAATTCCTCATTTTCTTGGTGAAAAACGTATTATCCAGTATCCACCCATATAATATACTCCGAACCAGATCAAAAGTAAGTACTCTGCTTTCAAAGGGTTCCCAACAACAACTGTAGTGTGTAAGTACTCAGCTTTTAAAGGGTCTCCAACAACAACTGTAATGTGTAAGTACTCTGCTTTTCAAGGAGGCCCCCAGTAGCAACTGCAATATGTAAGTAGGCCTACTCTATTTGCAATAGGGCCCCAGCAGCAACTGTAATGTTTAAGTACTCTGCTTTCAAAGGGCCCCCAATAGCAACTGTAATGTGTAAATGCCGTGCTTTCAAAGGGACCCCCAACACAGTAGCGTAGCCAGTCCAAAAATTTGGGAGGGGCCAAAACTTTTTGGGGGGGGAGAAAGGTTTGATTTTAGGCAAATAACACTATTTTGTTTGGGATACCGCTTCTAAAAGCACAAAATGACTATATTTTCTAAACATTTGTGGAGAGACATGGCCCCCTAGGCCCCCCTGGCTACGCCTATGCCCCAACAACAACTGTAATGTGCAAGTGCTCTGTTTTCAAAGGGGACCTCAAAAGCAACTGTAAAACTAGAGAAGTGGGGGGCGATGGCAGCTTGCTATCGCTTAACTATTATGAGTTGCTAGCTTTGTCTTCCCAACTTTCAATACTTTTAAGGTTGTGCATCATGAATACCCTTTTGCATTTTCTGGTATGTCAGTAATGCCGTATAGTCGCAGGAACGTGTCCTTGGGTGGCCCGCATATCTGCTTCGTAGGCTTGATCAAAAGGTCTTATCGCGGTTGACTGACTATGATAACGTCATCAGAGGGCCCCTCTTTGTAACCTTACCCCGGGACCCCAAAACCTAACTCCACCACTGCTGGTTAATCATTATTTTCTACACAAATTTTTGAAGTATAGGTGCTCAGCCTCAAATAATGTTTTTGGAGTTTTTTAGTTAAATCCAAAGCTGTGATATATTTTGTCTATTAGCCAAAGCCTCAGCCCGCCCAACACGGTCTTGCACAGCTAGCATGTCGAAAAAAATTTACAACAGGGAACAGACAAGACAGCCATTAATCCCAATTAACATCATGAAATAGACCTACATCTAAGCAATCCAAACATTATGTAACTTTGAAACTTCGAATTCTGGCAAATTTTTATCTGAAATTAACTTTCTTAAATCGTGCTGATATGATTGATGAAAAAGTTTAATGTTTACAAAAAACAATCAAATTGCTATGTGCTTCGCATCACTCTGTTACGGTTATTCATGCATTAACGGTTTTGTAATTTATATCAGATCATCTTCAGTGACGTAACTGAACGGGGACGAGCCACGAGCCGCCCCTCCTGACAAGGTAAATGCAAAAATCGGACCCCCTTCAGCTTACATTTTGATATTTCGTGTTCTTTCGGTTTTCAATGGTGTTTTCATTTTCTTGCTATTATTGACATCCACATCCCATCCGGATTCACTATCATTTCTTAACTTTTTTTTCTGAGTGCTGGCTAGTTCCCTCAAGGTGGCTAGAGCGACCCTTCAGCTAAACTTCGCCACCCTGACTCAAACCTCTAGTTACGCCACTGATTATATTTCTTCCAGGCGTGGGTTTTGGAAGGGGAGTCAAGGCCCCTGGATTTAAAATTGGACATGTTCCTATGAAATTTTCAGCAAAAAAGGTTGATGTCTTAGTTTCGAGTGGGTAAAATGAAATTTCACCACATTTGGCCCTTCCCTGGAAAAATATTTTGGCTACTCCTGGAAAATTTCACTAGTGCCATCCCCTGGAAAAAATCCTTCCGACGCCCAGGCTTCCAGGTTCCCATGATAGCAAACTGATCAATGTTTCTATTAAAATCAAGAAATTGTTTATCCTCCGCTATGCAGCGAATACTCGTACTACAGTAGATAGCCGTTCTTGGGACACTAAGCTCACTGTTGATGCTATTCAACCTGCAAAATAATCTGTCGTTAGAAAAGTTAGTGACCATCAACACCGGAATGATCTGAAAATTGTTTCCACGTTTGGAAAAACAGCCTTGAATTTTTCTTGTTATTTGGTATTTGTCTTGGTCCTTGAAACTTTCATATTCTTCATAAGGCTGTTTGACATATAAACGAACAGCCAAGAGATGAGCGAGATTGAAATCACTATCCTTCAGAATAGATATTCTTCTTCTAGTCTCTTGACAGTATGGGTAACTTGTTCTTTCGTTGCTTGCAAACCAATTAAAAACGAAAAATTGTTAGCAACACTCCAGCACACAGCATAGCTCTTCTCTCCAAATTTGACTGAAGACTCAATTACTGCGATAAATGAATATATGTATCATAAACTTATCTCTTAGAGGAAACTCATCCAAGGCTTCAAGTGCACTGCCATGGTTGTTTTGTACCCTACAGTTTGTTGAAGAGCTTGCACTCTGCGCCAGGTATTCTCCAACTCTTTGTGATTCAATATGTTAGAACACAATCATTAAACTGTGAAATCTGAAATTTGTGATGTTTTTATATTCTCAACAACATGAAATTAATTTGTGATCTCTTGCTGCATTCGTGTTATTTTGTGATTTGAGTCACAAAAATTCATGAACAAGCCATACCATACTTCAATCTGATCTTATTTATCCAGCATGCTAGGGACAAATTACAGAAGTATAGTTGTATAGGCTTTCATATTTGGTCAATTAAAACTGTGAACTTTCATGAACATTAACATCTTTGCGAAACTGCTTAAGCAAATTTATTAGCCCATACTTGGAAATTAAAAAAAAAATTCAAACTCATCTATTTTGTGAGGTGGATCAATCTGATTTTGATATGGACAAAAACTTGTCGATGGGAGTATATTTTGACCACTTTCAATAGGTTTTTAAATATTGTTTGGGTGATGCCAACGGTAAATCCGCCCCGACCAGCTACGTTCACCCTAAGCCAACGGTAAATCCGCCCCGACCAGCTACGTTCACACAGAACAACCGATAACCATGAGGTTGCGCATATTGGCTGCAACAGAAACCGCGAAGCATAGTTGATTAACGCCCTGTTTTAAAGACCGTCACGCCTGGCAAAGTTGAACTGAATTCAAGGCTATGCCCGTGCTGCCATTGCATTGCGGTCGCTGTTTATGTGGATGAGCAGCAAACAGGAACAAGGGCGAAGTAGACAAATTTCCTTCTCTTGACCCCTTTAATGGAGGATGCATCGCGGTCCAGGCAGGCCGATAATGCGGGAATGCTTAACAGAAATCACGTATGAAACCATAAGCCGGTACCAGCCCAGGGACGCCAGAGCAGCGACATGGGTGCAGCAAAGTTGAAAGCAAGAGAAACTTAAAAATCAGAAATATTTACCAATACACTTGTTTCTGTTCAGCAACAATGTTACCAGAAACAGGAATTACGAAAACCATTTTGAATTTTCTGGGTGCGCGAATAGCTGCCATAAATTTGTTTCAAGTCGATCTTGATATACCACCAGATTACCTATAATACTGTTACGAAAAGACACCTCCGTCCCGGTTGCACGCCTTTAGGTCAGGGGGCAATGTCCCCGCTCTTCAGCGTGCCTGTATGAGCCCTCGTTGACCACTTCGCATATCTTCTCACCTCCGTTTTTCGAACATTGGCTTTGATCCTGACGCCAAGCAGGAGAGTCAACAATGGTAAGGTTCAACTGAAGATTTCATTTCTTCGTCATGTTTTTGGCCTTTATATAATCTGATACTCCGATCTCTGTGGAACTGGGACGGGCTATTGCAACGAAATTTTTAATTTTCATGAAAACTAAAGCTGGAACTTGTTGTAAAAGGGATTGTTAAACAGACTTCGAAAAATGCCACAGGACCTACAGGAAGACTTACGCGATGATTTGGTTAGAAAAACTTTTGCAACATGCACAGCATGACTTGGCATAGAAACAGAGAAACTGTACTACATTTTTCTAGAGCTTCGCGATGCCGCAGAATCTAACTTGCTTTAAACAAAAGGTTTTGTTGCTCTCAAAGCAGCATTTCAGCAGCTGCAGGAGAGAAGCGAACATCGTAGTCACGCACAGCGCAGTGAAGACAACTAAGGCGGTCTCTGCGTCCCAATCACGGCTCCCTGCAAAATCGAGCAACGACCAAGCATTGCAAAGTTCGAACAACGTCGAAAAACTTTGTTGCGCAGCTGCGGCGATGCTCGCCAGACAAAATCATCACAAAAAGGAACTGAAAGAAAGCGGATACCAAACAGAAAAAAAACAAACAAACAAAAAAGCGAATCGCTAAACAAAACAAAGCAACAACCAAGGAAGGGCGCTCGGTGAGGCAGAACAAAAGCAGTGGTACAAGCGGCAGGGGCGGCGGAACGTCGAGGTTGTCGCCATGCAATAAATACGACAAACGATCGGTATGTTGAATAATAACAAGACAGGCAGCGAAGCGCGATCGACGTCGCTTCGCGGCGCAACAGCCAAGCGCGACCAGCAAGATAGGTTCGCCGGTGCGGCTTAACTCAAAGCGAAATCACAGACGGCCTAGACAGTTCCTCCAGAAACGCAGGCCAAGACAGGTTTCAAATCCCATCGCAATTTCCGTCGTTAATTTTCGAACCGGCTTCGGTCGAGTCAGAAGCTGCACGTGCTTGTTGACGTCTGGCTTCAAGCGCGAAGCTTTACTGCTTTGAACTGAGCATTGAATTCGCGGCACCCAGACTTTGTGCTCGTTTCGACGCCTTGTCTCCGGAACTAAACATCGGAGGTGCCATCGCACACTGACATCTGAACCATGACGAAGTCCTCCTTCGTTCCCGAAGAAGGTACTTACGGCAAATATCTACATTTAATCTTTGAGTCCTCGACTGCGTGCAATCGCAGTAACACGTTTGTGCAGTAAAGAAAAAACACTCGAGAAAAACAAATTTTGGTATTAAAGGTAAAAACGATCGATTTTCCTTCACTCGACACGCCATGAAATGCCAGAAATCTCACTTTGTAATTTCGGCACAAAGTGTTTGGAGGAGGGAGCCTGGTGCATGGCTTTCGGCAGAACGAGAAAACTTTCGACAAGCGGTTCACCTTGTTGGGCGTTCACACACATTCCAAGCACCTCTCACTTCATGAGCAATGTGCAACACAGTCAGGACGCGACAGTCGCGAACCGAGATAAAATGCGCGCGCAGCAGACCTTTGCCGGAATACTGCGAAGCGCAGGGTGTGACGAGACCACTGGTCTGTGTACTATAGAGCTCCCGTACGAAGGTCCCGTATTTCACAACACTTTCGCTAAGCTGGTACCACTTGAGGCGACTTTGTACTAACGAAATGTAACGCAAAGCGGCAGGATGTGACTGGAGGCCGAGAAAAGCGGGCGCGCGCTGTGCTGGTAGTTGCTTGGAAGACAGGAAAGCTTGCGAGGTACTGCCGCTGACGCAGGACGATGGACAAAACCGAAAAAATGCGACCATTCCCGAACTTGCCGCACAGGTGAGCAAGCAGCGTAAGCTCGAATTCTGATGCAGCCTTGTAGCAGCTTTTTCAGCAGCACGCAGTTGACGCAAGAGGCGCGTCACACGTGGAACACGAAATCGAGAAAGCGCGCCCTCTACAACCTGGGCATCTGACGACTAACACAAAAGATTTACATCACCGAGTGTAAGCTCTGAACTCAAATCCGTTTCAGAGCGATACCGTCTTCACGTGCATTTTGTAACGTTGACTTACTTCATGTTCGTCAAAATGGGCAATACAGACATGTGTCGGAAAACACTTCTCGCACGTTCCCAGCAGCCAACAGTAAAAGCAGCCCCGGACGCACTTTGCGAAAAGGTATGCATGTTATTTGATGGGTTTAAGGCAAGCGGGAAAAGCCGGCACCACGCCAATAGCAGTTTCACTGCGCAAACACACCTAACATGATTGGAAACGCATAATTATACATCACGCAACGCCGGCAAGCGGCGGATGACAGCGAGAAGCTTAGCGTTCATACGCCATTGATTCAGCGGCCTTCGCCGCGAACAGGAGCGTAACGAGGTTAGGTGGCGCCCGGGGCAAGAAACAAGTCTGGCGTCCCATGTTCGAACCTGTCTGGCGCCCTCACGTTCGAACCTAAGGTCTTTTGGGATCAAATGCACTGTAGTGAAGAAAGTATAGGTGCTGTAGTGAAGTACAGTACTTGCGACACAGTTAGGACTTCGGCGCCCCCCAGTGATTTCGCGGCGGGGGAATTGTGCCCCCTTTGCCCCTCCCTTGTTACGCCCCTGGCCGCGAAGAGCGGTATGGATATTCAATTGTGGCCGCTTTGCATGCTTTGCTTTGCGCGTTTGCGCCTGCACGAGGTTCGGTGGGAAGCGTTTCTTTGCAAACTGTACTTCGACACAGGAACTGCAATGTGACAGACAAATGAAAAACAAACCTCCCCGGCTGGAACGAAACGCAACGGGTAAGGAAGTCGCTGGTACCAAACAAGTACACCCGCGCGTGCCGCAAACATGATTTCACCCGCGCGAGTCCAATTCTTCAACTGACGAAATCGGTCCGTGCCTTGCCGGGACGTGGGTCAGGCTGCGCGTTGCGTTTTTTTGTGACGCGCAATAGAAAGCGGCGCTGAGCGCGATTAACTTGGGGGGGTGTTTGGAAGGAAAAAAAGATCAGTCCGGAAAACGGAGATACGAGCGCCATTCGCCACTGCCGTACGAGGCGATCGAAAGCAGAAAAAACGCCGAAAAAGACGAGACGAAAACGACCCAGTTGGCAACAAGACGGTTAACGCTCAGAAGGTATCAACTGAAGCCATTAGAAGAAGGTGGAAAGTAACAAAAAAAAACAAAAAACACAAGATCGAACGACGATAGCAAAAAAAGGGACCGGCGAATCCCATTCAATAGCTGTGATAAACCACCGGAAAGCGAAAAATGTGCAATACGTCCATGCAGATGTATATTTTGTGCTCTTTTTCTAAGGTGTCGAAGTTTTTTTGTTCAAAATGCTGCCAACCGTTTCGTCTGCCACGACGCGAACGAACCGGTCTCACTCCATGTTGTGCGACGCGTTTAATTGTGACGACCGAAAGCGGGTCGCTTGCGCAGGCGGAGTATCGCGTCAGGCGCGCAATTTGAAGATCAATTAGAATGAGGTAAAACACTGTTTAGTACAACTGGCATATATCGATCAGCGTGCACTCGAATCTTTAACTGTACTGAAGCGGTCGTCGCCGAGCTAACGGCGGTCCGAACGGTCAGAGAGCGAACAATCCCGACCTGCTAGCGTCTCCCGGGAGAATGGCACTGGTTGTTCCGCTGTTGCGAAACCACCTCGTGTCTGCCCCCGCAGCAGTGGCAGGCGACGCCGCACGAGTGGCAAGTCTTGAGCAGGGGGTAAAGGCAGAGGCAGGGCACGATCACCGAGAGCAGGCTGAGGGCCAGCCAGCGGCAGCACAAGGAGCCGCGTCGTTGGTCCCGGCGCGAACAGGAGCACGGCTCGGCCAGGCACTCGTCGTCCGAGTCGGCCAGGCACCGGCGCAGGGCGCCTCTGGCGCACGGGACGCAGCTCAGGCGCTCGATGCAGCGTTCGCACGAGTCTCGCGGCGCTTCGCTGCACGAGCCGGGTTTGTTTCTGTCGTGGTTAAACATTGCTTGACAGTGACGGCAGCGCGAACGCTCGCCGAGGTCCTCCTTGCATTTGCCCGATCGCTTTTCGTCGCAGTCGAGCGCGCTCTTGAGCATGACCGGATTCTGCAGCAGTCCCTTGGGGTCCGTGTACGACGTGAACGTCGGACTGGCCGAGTAAAGCAGGCTTTTGCTGTACTGTTCGAACGACGCGTCGTCGTACTTCAAACGAGACAATTCCTTTCCGCCGTGATAAGCGACGCTCGAGCGGGACGGGGAATAGAGCGGCGGCGACGGCGATGGGTACTTGAAGAACTCGTCCGATCTGCTGCAGTGATTGCGCGCCCTGCCCGAGACTGCATTGTTCGACGACGCGATCTGCACGTAGGAGTTGGGTTTGGTCGGCTGCAGGTCGCGCTGTCGTTCCAGATTGTCCAGGTTCGGCGTTTTCGTTCGTCTCGAACGCGGGTGGTGCGTTGTCGCGGAATCGTGTCCTTGTCTGGACCGATGACGTCTCGGCGGAACCGCGCGTCGCCGCGTGAAGATGACGTCGCTGGGAATGTTGGCCGGCTTTTCCGGTTCCTGCGTGCAAAGGCGTGTGGTTGGCAAACGTGCGTTAAGACTGAAGCATTTTGTTCGGCCTGTGAAATGTGGTAAACTCGTTGCTTTTCACAGTGATGGAACGAACCGTCTCTAGCTGCAACTCAATAGCGTTCCTATGTCAAGTTTTATTAGGCAGGACGCATCAATAGAAAAGGAAGTTAAAATTGACTACTAACAGGGTTCTGGCAGTGACAGAATTGGGACATTTGGGTCCAAAAACAAAATCAACTGATAAGTTGGCGCTACTTTTACTCGCATGTCATGTTTGCTTGGGCGGCAGGGCCCAGCCTCTAGTTTGTACTCTGTGCGGAAAAAAGAAATGATATTCAACGAACTTAAGTGCCGAGAGAGCCAGTCAAGCTGTCTTCTGCAGTACACCAAACGCTTTGGTGCAGCTATCCCTGCTATGCCCGTTTCTGATATTTCAAAGCTTGACAACCTTCACTCGAATTGTCACATACTTTGTCCAGGCCCTTAAACACTCTGCATCAGTAACTTGATTCAAGTTAGAAGCATATTCGCGACATTCACAACGAACTAACTATAAGTGTTTGTGGAACTTAAACATTAGAACTTAAAAGACCGCCTCTTTTCGCTCGCAGACATTATTTCACTTGCCAAGTGCACGCGATGTCCCAACAGTCGCTTGAAAATTACAGACCACGGTGCCAACTACATTTAAACAACTTCACCACCAGAGGCGCTCAAGCCTGAAATTAAAAGCAGATTGGAGAAAATGAGCCTGGGGTTGCGGTTGTCATGCCTCCTGGTCGGAATCGCGCTGTGCCAAGACACCTGTAGGCCTCACATTAATTGTGCCGCGTTTTCTGTTTGAGTCTCCGCCGAGTTGTCGGCGATAATAATAATTAAGTAAGTGCTCGTAGGTGTATTTTCGTCAGATCATAGGTACGTGCTTTCAGCAGGTCGACGATCTCAACAGAGGAATTTTTCAATATGCAAAAGAGACGTACAGGAAGCTTGAACACCGATGATAATAAATCATGCCGGATTTCTGAGACTGCGAGGCTGTTTATCCCACCACTAGTAGCAAACGTTTCATGAAAGCGCAGCGTGAAAACGCACCAGTTCCACGAAAACGCACCACACTCGCTGATACGGATCGACAACTTCCAACTCATTTCTAGGTAAGCGAAACACAGCCCTGTCCACGTTGGCCTGGTCTGGTTCTGTATTAATTCGCTTTAGTGAAGGTCCTCGTTGCGGCAACTTACCTTCTTAATGTCTTTTAGATCGCTTTTCGATATCGTTACATCCTGCAAAGGAAGCCGCGGCGTTGGGTCCTTTACGCTGGTCGGACTCTCGCGTGGCTCTTGCGGCGTCGAATACAAGGCCCGGTGGGCCCGACCCGGTATTGAAGACGAGTGACGTCTTTGCTGGAGAAGTGAAGACGCGTTGGCGTTGGGGCGTTGCCAAGACGACGACGCCGAAAGAGTTTGTTGGCGAAACTGTTGGTGGATAGATTGAGACGCGGCCAGGGCGTGTTGCCTCGCTAAGCCGGAAGCGTTCGGCGCGTGAGAGGAGATTGAGTACTTCGCGCACTTCTTCGCTTCGTCGCATCTGTCTCCGTGAGCAGCCGGGAGCGGAGAGGAGACAGGAGAAGACTGCGCACAGAACACGAATCGATGAAGATAACCTAAGAACGTTGAAAAACACTCGAATGCGGACGTTCGTTGATTCAACGAAGCATCAGCGCGAAAGAGTCGTATCACGTTGAGCTGAGTTGCTCGGCAAAAAAACGACTGGAAATTAACAGGTCCCGAGCATGGCGGACAAATCACGAACATTTGCTGAAAGAACACGAGTTTTGTAAATCAACAAAAATCCTATTCTGCGACAAAGACAAAAAGAATTGCGTATGCTCAACCTTTGGAGTAAGAGTCGGCAAGTGAAGAAGCAAGAAATGCATGACTACACAGTTTAGGACAGTGGTTCTT
>JGI24159J19872_10007591_pt1 | contig 14201 bp, 6 predicted proteins | sample Ectturendosymbi4_FD_19872 | JGI IMG/M metagenome (IMG submission 19872) | reverse complement strand
TTCCACGGTATTTCATGAAACATTTTCTTCCTCACCAAACAGAGTCTTTTCGAAGCGATTCTGTGGAAGCAGCTTTCCTTCGTTCAATGCAGCTTTCAAAAAATGGTAAAAAGCGAATTCAGTTGCACTTAATCTTTCTTAAAGTCAAAAGCTGAGATGAATCCTGTGTTCAGGCAACGGAAAACTGAATGTCGAGATGCTCAACGTCAGCCTAAGAAATGTAGCGCCAGTGAAGCATCTGCAATCACATGCAGTCACAAACGTGCAGGTAAGTGACATTCACTTTTGACGCCAGTTGTAGTCGTGAGGTCACCGGCAGGTGAATGGCCNAAGCGTCAAGCACCTTCGGTGAGCTCATATTTGAATAGAAACATATTCATGTCACATNGNAATAGCAAAATCAACACAATTTTTCTGCTATTTTAATTCTTCAAGCAACTAACTTATGACATAGCACGCTTGCTGCCAAATTTGCAGTTGTGAACTTATTGCACTGATCACACAATTCACTGAACGTTTAGAGTAAGATTCTAGTTGTTTACTGCAAAACAGATTTTCCTGAAAACTATTCTTACTCCAGAAATTTGCACTACTATGCTTACCCATGAATTGCAGCATATTTAGCAGGGTTTTGCAGTATGTTAGACAATTTTATCAAAACATCTTTATAAATGTTTTTGAGGCGTATATGATAATGACTTTCATGAGTATTGGTTTTTGGAACTATATATATAACAAATGGCGTATCTACTAACAGCGGACTTTTTATATTTCAGGTTGTAATTTACGATTGGCCGAAAATGTGGTTTGGCTCAGTTTCAGGCAGAGTTGATCAAGTCACCTCTGTTGCTGTAACAACCGGAAGTGAGAACACTCCTCGATTCGGCAGAAGTGCTTATGACTTCAACGTTAACTTCAATTTCAAAGCAGATGCAGTTCTCACTGAATTTCCGTTAAGGGTCACAACCGAAAGCAACGAAAGCTTGAGTCGTAGAATTGCTGTGGGAAGGGCTTCACTGGAAAGAAAGAATTCTTCGGAAATTTTAGACGGAGCTTATTTGCAGCTCATATTTTACTCACGTAATATCACTGCCAGTTCAATTTTTCTGAAATGGACTGATGAAAAAAATGTCAGCATAAATCATCAAGCGCCGTGGACAACTGGTGAGCTGACTAGACAATAGTAGCGTTTCTAACGTGAACATGAGTATTTGATATTTGCTGATTGTCAAACCTTTTCGCTTTAACGTCAAATATTCGTTCACAACATCGATCGTTAGTGAAATTTTACGATTTCATTGCTGCTGCAAGGGGAGCTTTTGCGGCAAGAAAACCGCTGTGGCTAAAAGTCGTTATCAGATAAACACGTGATAAGGTCCTCTGTTTGACATGCTGCGCTATGGTTCACACGAGAATGTGTGAGGTATAATAGATTTTGTTGCTTTGAATCTGTTCGCCGACCTCTGAGATATAACATGATATGTGATACTGCAAAAGATGATTGGGAAAGCTTTTCTCACAGTAAATTCAAGAAAGAAAGGCATCCAGTCTGTCCCGACAAATCCATTTATAGCCTTTTAACCTTAAGAAGACATGCATTTTACTTTTGAGGTCTGATTTTGTCAAGCTGTAGCTTCATTACAAAGTATATCACGAATTTTCAGAAANACATTTAAAGAAATGCCATCAAGCAATTGCTAAGCTGTTTGCACGAAATGACGGTAACAAATAAAATTCGTNATCACGCAACTTTATTGTCAATCCTAAAAATGAGCATGTTCTTTNGCAGCCAAGCCTGTTNTTTGGCTGATTCCCATCAATGAAACTTTTACAACGACACACACTTTGGAAGTCGAAGTAAATCTTGGTTCTAAATTTTTTATTGAAGGCCAAAAACTAAAACCACTCTTTGCTGCTCAAGTATTGAACTGTTTTCGTTGGAGTTACTTGATGAATGACTGGAGCAGCAAAAATTGCCAGGTGAGCAAAACTGCTCAAAAATATATATGTATTTTTTTTTCACACAGAAGTTTATTTCAATTTTGAAGACAATGTTCTGGGTTCGTTTTTTTCCAAGGTTTACCAAACTAATGCAAAATTATTTTCGTAGTTGTTAAATGTTGTTAAATTGTTCAAACAATTTCTTGAAACAGTAAACAGTTTTCGACTTGTTTATTTAGCCAGTCGCAGCCAAAAGCAACCACTCGCGACAAGCTCATTGCGAATGCATGCCTCGAACTTCGCCACGGTCAAGAAGAACGGTGCACGGCACTACAGGGTTTGATGTTCAGAATTACAACCTTTTTGCTTCAAGGCGGATTCATTTCACCAGCATTGTAGACAAAAGCGAGGTAAGTAAACGTAGCAAAGCGTTTGTGGTAGACTGAAATTTTATCCTTAGCTTTAAAAATTTTATGAGTCTTTTGAACAGAAAATATATAATATTTCCAGCTTGTGTGGGACCCATGGAAGGAAATCTTCAAAAATCCGTTAATTGTCGTCTTTCATTCCCTATTATTTGCCTTTTACTTTCTTCTTTGGCTCTGGGCGTGGAAAAAGGACAGAGAAGACCGTAAACAGGTATGGGCAGGGTCGGTGCAGGTTACTGGAAGACCCTGGTTAATGTACTGTAACATGTGGCATGAACAGATAGCTGTGGGTTTGTAAAGTAAGGGTCAACTTTTCTGTGCTCTTTCATGTACGATTTGCTTACTGAGGAGATACTAATGTTTAATTTTCTTTTCAAATACAACTGGTATTTATTGCTTGACCGATGCAAAGCAAATCATGATTTCAGTATTTTCTCCAATGATAATCGACGCAAAAAATGTTGTGGTGATTTTGTTAGAGTAGCTCTAGAGAAGTCCGTCTTCTTTTCTTGCCACTTTATTCAATCAGATCATTTCCACATAACACAGCATACAACTTATAACTATTATATTTTACTTGGATTAATGTCACTAGTGGTCAAAATGCCATGTTCACTATTGAACCACATTTACGTTTTCAGGCATTAAATTCGGTAAAAACTAAACCATAGCATCTCATGCTTATCTTTCAGCATTGATACTCGTCTCAAGTTTTTGCTGACTTTTTCATCTAAAACGCCGCTGCGATCGTATGTTATTTTGTTTAGCCATATTATATCGAAGTCGTCGACAACTCACCATTCGCAAAATACCGGTACTTGGTGATAGTTTTCACTGGTCACTGCTACAATGCTGGAACGACAGCTGCTGTTTCGCTTGTGTTGAAAGGTGTCAAACATCAAAGCGATGCTCACACTTTGCAGGTAAGCGCGGCGTGCGGTTCGAACTCACAAATCCGTTTTTGAAAGATATGTGATCTTTGGTTTTGCTTCTTCAGAAAACTGGAGGGAATCTGCTGAGGCGTGCAACTGTTCAGCCTTTTCTCATCACAACTCCAGATACATTGGGTGACATCACCGAAATTGAACTTAGACGAACTAGCAGAGGAAAAGATTCAGGATGGTGTTTATATTATTAAATCTTTAAGATTTTTTCATAAAAGTACCTTCTAATTAGGCTTTTGAAATGTTGCAGACAACTAACCTATCAAGCAACGTGCGACAGAACGTATTTCAAGATGGTATTAGATTTTTCAAAAGCAAAATTTTGAAGTGTGTTGTTTACTTTTCTAGTTGTCGCGAGCAATCCGCATTCTCCCCAATATTTTCAAACTAATACGATTTTCTCCTGATACATGAAGCAAGCCCTTGAAACCTTTGACTTTGAGTAATGAAATGGACTTTTATCAAATTCAAATCAAACCTTGCGGTTCAACCCAGGGTAGAGTTGCATGAACCAGTGGTAAGATTTCAGAACCACGCGATTGATTATTGCGTAAGAAAGTGATGCGAATGCAACAAAACTTGTAGTGCGCCTGTACGTCTCCTTGAATACACGTCCAGCAGCGTTTTCCAACAGAAAATACTGTAGTTTCGGTCTGCTATTTATAAAGTATTGTGTGTATTGTATGCTGATGTGCATTCGTGAAAAATTGCGCATTTCATGATGTTGCTTTTTAGAATGGCGATGATTAAAACGAAATTGCCTTTTGCCGCATCATCAGGTACTTGGATCGAGTGCTGGTTAGAAACTTGGAAACGAATGAATTGTGGTTCTTTCCATGTTGTTCCTGGTTTAGCACAAAAAACAAACAAAGTTTTAGAGGCGCTAAGGGAAGTCAACTTCAACAACTAACAAACCTTTTCGGAATAAAGTACAAGAATTACTTGGNTGACAAGTAAGTACCTAATGCACGTTCATTGGAGAGGATAAAAATTAAAATGTGAATGCAGGATGCAAAGTCACATGAACTTTGCAGCGTCANAAGATTAACTTGAGTAGTATTCTTATTCGCAATATTGCAAGACTGTTGACAGCATTTGGGTTTATTATGTTGTTTCCAGTCTTATTTGGGCTTTTCAACGTTTTGAAGCAAACTGTTTTTTTTCAGATAGTTGTTTGAAATTGACGGCTTAGTTTTACTTCAGCATTATGCACACATTTCATTTATCACAAGTAATTTAGCACGCGTGTTGAAATGCCAAAAACTGAAAAGAGAAGATGATGATTCTTCCAGCACATCTCAGTTGTTTCGAAAAATATTTGAATAACATTTTGTCTCAGTAATATCATCATAATGAATGTTGTTGCAAGATTACAATATTAAGCCAGGTGTTTTTTGAGCTGTTGAAATGCCGTGACTGCAAGCTGCAAAAATCTACGTAAAGATTTTTTGAAAGAAGTGCTTTTGTGGCTGCTTTCAAAGCGCCTCCACTATATGGCAAGCATAGACCAGTACAATTATACTCAGAAAATGAATTTCATTAAGAAAAACTTTCAACACATTTTGTGATATTCAACGTCGAAATTATTAAATTAAGAATGCATCACACTTTTTATTCTCCATCATTTTTCTAAATATTTGACGGTCTTTTCTTGAACTCATGAAGAAATCACTATCTGACCAACCAGAAATGTAGCAAAATCAAACCAAAACTATATTTACAGACATATTTGGATATCTCTGTTTTCAATGAATCCATTGCGTCATCGAACACTGACACGCCGGGAGCGATTTGCAAGTTCTTTGAACTTATTTTCCATTACCATGATTTCAAATTTCATTCTGTACGGTATGATGACCCAGCTGCCTGATTTCGAACTTGAAGCTGGAAGGTTCATGTTTTCAACGAACGAAGTTGGAGTCGGTAAATGATTTTACATCGAAAATCAGATAAAATATTGAAAGATGTTAGATACAGTCAACATGTAATGTGCCTCAAACAAAAGTTAACTGAACTGTTTTGAGAAAAAGATGATGATGTCATTTGAAGAAATGAGTATTTTAAACCTTCTATGCCCGCTACAGCAGCGTAGCCAGCTCAAAATTTTGGGAGGGGCCAAAAATTTGGAGTGGCCAAAATGCTTGATTTTAGGCAAATGACACTATTTTTGTTTGGGATATCGCCTCTCAAAGCACAGAATGACTATATGTTCCGAAAATTTGGGGGTGGCATGGCCTCCTAGGTCCCTCCTGGCTGCGCCTATGTCCCTCTATGCAATTTCGTAATACGTGCGTGTTTTATGACGTTGGTTTTGGGAAGGATGGTGATCGATGACTAAAACGAATGCCTCCTGCGCCATTACAAGTACGCGGATAGGGTGCTGGTTAGAAACTTGGATACGAATGAATTGTGGTTCTTTTGCTGTTGTTCGTGCTTTAGCATCAAAAACAAACAAACTTTCAGAGACGTCCATGGATTCTACTTCTCCAGCCATTTCAAAATCTGCTCTTATACGCTTATACGTCGTAAACTGTACTATCTAACACAAGGCAGAAATCACTTGCGTCATCTGAAAAGAACAGGATAATTTTGATTTTAATTCCAGAACATGAGCAGTTTTAAACATACGAGTATTTATAATGATTTTGGTCTTCTGCAGATAGTATGAAATTGTTGCGTAGTGTTTGACTGCTTATGTACTGTATATGCAAAACCAGAAAATAAAACAAATAGAGTTTTTACTATATATGTGCTCTCAATGTCCCATTAGTGTTCATCAAAAAGTCAGAAAAATGAAGTGTTTTGTTGCGCAGTTTTTTCTCATCATACGCTGTAGCTTGATTCCTTTCAAGGATACTGACATGCAGCGATTACAGGTATTTCACAAGCTATCAGAACGGATGACTTGGCATGACAAATTTCAAGCTGTTTTTTTGACTTGATACGTTACTTTTATTTTAAATAAAACCGCTTCCTTAAACCGCAGGACTACTAGGTGCTTTTGTAAGCATGTTTCCAACCGAGGTTCTGACGTCACTGTTTCGGCTGTATCCGAAGAATGACAGGAGCTTGAACAAAGGTAAAGGAAGAAGAGGAACATTCACTGCAGAAGAGTTGCAGATCTTCCAAGAGGGAAGATCAGATACAAGTAGAATAAGACAAAGGCAAGTCAGCCGTTTGTCTAAACTTGCTGGTCATGAAAACCTCTCTCACATGAATGACAGTCATGATAGAAAGTTTGAGAGAAAACAAGAGGCTCCTACCCTCGGGCGGAAAGCAGCAGATCATAGACATAAAGACAAAGCAGTCCTCGAAAATGTAAGTTTTGCTGTGGATGGTGAACAAATTCATGAGAGATCTGACAAACGAGACAAGCACAGAGAAAGAAAGATGCATCGCCAAGAGAGTGAGCAGCTTCACAAGGATTCAAGCAACAGTGAAAAAAACATTTCCAACAGTGCTGAAGAAAAAAAAGTAGATCCGAATCAGCAAAGAGGCAGAAGAAAAGAAAAACACAAACGAGATGATAAACGAGGTTCTTCAAAGTCGAACGTAAGAGAAGGTCACGTTTCTGCGATGACAGATATTAACCCAGCTAGAGAAGTTTTGAAAATCCATGGTACAAAAACGTTTCAGAACGAGAAGAAACAAGCAGCTGATTTCGAAAGAGAGACACGCAATAACTATAACAGAGATGAGAGTGAAGAAAACAGATTGGAAGGCATTTATCGAGAACAACAAGGAACATCAGGTGAAGCAGAGAAAGGTACCGATGCTGTTCCAAGGGTTCATCAACATGAAAAGAAGACTTTGCAGTCTAAGATGAAATCAGTACCGGGGACTACCTACCCCCCAGTCTTCAAAAAGGAACCGATTGCGGGTCGGAGTACACGAATTATGGACAAAGATATACTGGACGAGGACAAGATGGGTGTTGCAACTGATCAGGTGAAAGCACAGAAAATTGTTGACTCTCGGCCAAGTGAATATAGTTCACAAAAGAAAATGCATTTTGAAAACCAAACCAGAATTCAGAGAATCAACAACGAAGCTGATGATTCGCGTCACAAAGAGAAAAGAAAAAGAAGTAAAATCCCCATCGAAAAACAAAAGAGTGCTAACCGTAACAAAACGGTGAACAACATTGGAAAGAAACTTGAGAGAGAAAAAGAAAGTGACGAAATTTTCGAAAAAGTTGACAAACTTCCGACTCATTTTAAGAGAGAAGTTAGAAATTTAGAGAATTATGACAGATTAGAACTGCGTTCTCAGAAAGTTAGCACGAACACCCACAACGAACATATGTTAATTAATGCAAGTGAGAATGATGGAGAGATTGGATTTGATTTGCGTAAATCGGAACTGCAAAGTAGACCCCATTATAATGAGATAACAAGCCTTGATTCTGAAGATAGCGATAGAGAAAGTAGTGACGGTATCAGTGACAAAGAGTTTGACCTTTCTCAAACAAGTGGCACAAGCAGTGAAGCAGAAGTGATGACTTCGGAAAGCCAGTTGGAAAGTTGCGAGAAATCCGCCGAAAGCTTCTATGATGGAAGTGAGAAGCATCAGAAAGATTCGGCCTGCACGCAAGTTCATGAAAGGGAAGAAGAGTTGAGAACGTCTTACGAAAACTATCCTCCTGAAGCAAAAAGCAAAACTGTCATCAAGAAAGGTCATGCAAAGCGAGCAACACGCTTTGATGACGGCGGGGTAGAAATAAAGATAGAGCAGGGTGGTGCGCGTGAAAGCGATTTTGAAGATGCTAACGTTGGCGCTGAACGTCAGAAAATCCCTTCAGAACAACGTGGTAGAAAACGTGATACGAAAAGGAAGAAACGCATAAAAGATGATCGCGACTTGAGTTTTGATCCGAAATCACCATCCAAATTGTCTGCTGAAGCCAATGAGAAAATCCATGAAATGAAAAAAATGCCTCGTCCAAAACTTGAAGCGGAAACACTCTCACCACGACAGTACTTTAAAGATCAAATGGTATTGAACGACGGCAAAGTAAAAGAGGTTGTTAATGAGACAATGGCAACTATGAAAGCGAAGCAATCTGAACTATCGACTGCTTACGAAAAAGGAAAAGATGCAGACAAGGAAATCGTAGATACTGATGAAAAATTAGAAAGAAGGCATCGGAAAAAGCATAAAAGCAAACTGCGAGGAAAACATCGCAAAGGACCTGGAGAACCTGCACATGATGATACCGTCCATGAAATGTCTGATCACGAGCCAAGCACAAGTGGCCAGGGAGGCAATGTCTCCACAAAAAGAAAACACGATACCAGATTCTCTAAAAAGCGTTTTCGAACATCCAACCGAGAGAAACAGACTCAACCATATCCATCTGGTGCCGCTGAATGGTCAAGCAAGTCAACATCGAGCTCCAGCGATAACAGCTCCGGTTCGAACTCGTTTTCCGGGTTCGAATCGACCTCGACATCCAGCACCAGCACATGCTCAGATTCTTCCAGCGATTCGAGCTTAGTTGACACCAGGGCTAAAGAGAAAACTCAAGTTCCAGCGTCACGGTGCGTACCAGAATGAAGTTTATGAGTTAGTTGCAAACTACGTTTCGAAAAATGTAGAAGATAACTGATTTTCTAAATAAGGTTACACACGACAAAAAGTTTCTCAGCGACATATTTAAAATATGATCAGGTTTCTTTTAGAGTGTGACTTGCATATAATTTGATAATATCAATAATTGTTTATGATCAATGTTAATTTTTGCCATTTGCGCGATAAACAAACAATCAAAAGGTATATATATTTGTCTCTTGAAAGCAGGATATGTTTGCCTGTTTGAAAGAGTAGGAAACATAATATAAGAAAACCCACAACGGATAACGTGTTTATTTGAGGAAGAGAGTTTTGGTGCAACGACTTGTGCAAAAAGGCACTTGCTTATCTTAAAATTAAATCTAAGCTTGAGATTTTAATGGAGTTTTTTCTTCGTGAACCTTCGAATGTTTTGAATTTCTTAAGATGTGGACCTCCTCCTTCACCCACAGCCGTCACATACACACGTCAAGTTGGAATCTCGGAGATACACCCATTCATCACAGCCTTGCTGCCAACCAATCTAATCTTGTATTTCACATGGTTCAGTACATTTTTCATTGTGACGGCATGTTCCGCCATTTGCTTCCAGGTCGGACTTCGGTATGGGAGCGACATCGTAAAAGCGTGGTGAGTGAATTCACTGTACAAAACTTTTCAACACCGCTCAGACATGCAATTTGTGGAATTTGAAAGATTTCTAGTGACTGTTTCCTTGCCAGTGAAAAATGTCACGTGTAGTTTGAAGTCAGTTAATTGAGACCAGCGAAGCAACAAGTGAAAAAAGACGGTGGTTCCAATGTCTTGACTTGGTTGTCGGATATCAGTTCTGTTACGCTAAGATTAGCTTTAGCGTGCAGAAAATGAATTCAGTGGGAATGAAACTTAAGAAAATCCTAACGGTAATGAGGTAGAAGTACTTGGAGTTTCTTTACAGACATACAGCAAACGATCACGGGTTGTACTTCAACCACTTGTGCTTCAACCACTGGCACTTTAGTTTTTGTGTTTGAAGTATCTTTACACTGTAATTAGCTCGCCCTGGGCAGGATTCTAGCCCAAGTGACCCCTGATTCTACGCAGCTTCCAACTCTGCGATACAAAGCGTGTTATGTATTAGTCTATAGACTCACAACACAATGCAGCGGTGCTAAGCAACATGGTAACCACGTTAGTGCTATCTGAATGAGTGTCTCTGCTAATGCCAAATATATATTCTCGTATTGTTTCTTCATCCATATGTGTTCCTTGTTCGCGCCATGTGTGCGTGAGACGCAGTTCGTTGTTTGTGTGTGTGTGTGTGTGAAGATATTTAACCAATAAACTCAAACAGTTTGTTTCGAACAGCCGGCTCCAAAACTGTTCTGCACGCTTGTCAATGAACCACCCTATTCTGTTTAGACAAAATTTCACATCTCCAAACCCTAATTTGCATATCTGCGCAGAGTCCGCTCTTTGAAAATATATTTTGTGTTGGAGGAACTTACCAACACATAACGCATTTTTTAGGCTTTCATCACTAGTAGTTTCGGTTATCGTCATTCTTGTCATCCTTGAGCCACTGAAGGTGTTGCTATGGACTTATGTATCGATTCGATGGTTCAGCCGTGTCGATGTGAAGGATTGGCTGACAGCCATTCCCGGTCCAGGTGATTTGCATGTTTGCATTTGAAAGTCAGCAATCATGTGCTTTGGATAAGAACAATACAGATCGAGTTAAATGCATTAAAAGTAAAAGATAACTTTTGGCTGTTCACAAACAAATAATTTGTGCTTGATATGCACAAGTATACATAATTAGCGATGAGTTTGAATAGACAGAAGAGTGAATTTCACCGGTAAACTAATGCAAATATTCTATTCATCGGTAAACTAATGCAAATATTCTAATCTTCTAACATGTCATAAAATAATCTGCAACGTGTTTTAAGTTGTTCAGTTGCTTTTGCGCACTTTTGCTTCGGGTTACCCATGGAAACTTAGGAATTACTGTAAAACATTCTTTCTCCTTTTACAAACCTGTGCCCAACAACAAGTCAAAATGTGCAGTATATTTGAACTTTGATTGAGGTTTCCATATGTTTTGTTTTGTTGGGCTTTTGTTTCGCAAGTATTTGGATTATAGAAAGATTCCATTTGTAGCATAGCGTTTTCTCTCTTGTGACTTCAATCGACAACTTTAGTCTATGGAAAAACACTTTTAGATAAGGTTTGTGCAGTTACATTGGCTTATACTTTTTGATGAAAACCTCAACACTTACTCTGTGCTCCAAAATCAAATGGTACTCTTTTTTATTTTTCGCAGTTATTCCACGTAAACGCACAAACCCACCTCGGGGCGAAGAACGACGTTTGCAGAATAACGAACACTCAGATTCAATGCACCAGCAGCACGTTCGATTTGCGGAAACTCGTGTCTGAATGATATTTTAACTTGCGCTGTGTTCTAAAAGCAGAATGGTGTCTTTTCAATCGTTGAAACAGGTTTCTGCGCCTTTGTCGTCACAGCTATCAGTCGGTAGCGCTATTGAGTACCAGCAAAAGAACGGCGCACTGTTCATCCCAAGCAGGGTACGGCAACTCACTCATAACCACTTCCTACTGCATTAACCACGGAATTGTTCTACTTTGCAAATTTTTCACGAAGAGACTCGCATTGGAGAAAGTTTTGAAAACTGAGATAAAGGTTAACATATGATTACTTTTCATAGTGATTCAAACTTTTACACGAAACGCGACTAATAGGGATTGAACTTAATTTCTTACAAAAATTATTTTAATTTTACTTGCCATTTGCGAAAGCATTTCATCGCCCACAGGGCTTGGCTTTTGAAATCGTGTTGTGAGAGTTGGCTGCCATTTTGTGTAAGTAATTGCTGGATGGCAAAAAGCGAATTAAGTGAAGCTTCCTCCCTTTAAACAACGTCAAACTGTGCAAAAATTTTAAGTGTAGTGAGATAAAGGCATCGCTAACACAAAAATGTTGTCGGTAGTGAAATGGCGACCAAGGTTTTGCAAAGAGAATTAGGAAAATTTTACAACAGTCACAATCAACATCCATTGATTGATCCCCACTGTCAACTGAGCAGACTAGCATAAAGGTTTGAAAGAACATACTTGTCAACTGTCGGCAAACCACTTGAAGGTTCACCCGGACAAAGTTTATCTTCACAACAGAATCGATCGGCTTGAGATTTGCAACTGAAACATGATTTTTTTAGGTTCACCTCTCGAATGACTGTCCGCACCGCAGGTAACCTTCTTGCAACAACAATAACTCTTTCTTGTTTTGAGCACTTGAGCAAGCTGCGAACATAGGCCTACTCCAAGCGCAAAATTTCGAAAGCCTTGGCTTCCTTAGGGTAGTGTGTACAGCAAAATGTAAGCAAAATCCTATCTTTGGCGGCAGAACTAAACAGACCGAACCTATGCTGCTCTCTTCCACCACGGTGTCGCTCTCAGAGTAGCACCACGTATGACGAAGCAAAGGAAACTAAACAGCAGACGAATCTTATACTAGTATTGAATACGTCGATAAGCATCCACCTGTCCAGTTCCTTATAAGGTTGCCATGCGAAATAAAAACACATAGGTGCTGGACGGCTGCAAACAGCGATGTAGTTGAGACCTAAACTTCGAGACTGAGGCCAAAACCTAGTTAAAACTCCGAGACCGAGACTTCATCAATTATCCGAGACATGAAATTCTAGACCGAGCCACGAGACTTGAAACTTTGTGAATTATGCCGAAATTTTTCCAAAAATCTTCACGAAATATTATCATTTCGAAGCAGAATTTTTTTCGAATTTTTGGCATTTTTCCTGCCTGCTTTGGTTATTTCTGACTTTCAGTTGCAGCAAACAAAAAACACCTTGAATTACAGAAGTTTTGCTAACCCATATCGTTGCAGTATTCAAAGTCTCACGGCAATGGGCTTGTGACCGAGACCCAAGGTCGTAACGAGGCTGGAGTAATAATTAATCACGTGCCTTTGCTCAAGGCGCGACTCTTGGCTTGACGTCCATCGCCACTGTTTTAATCTTGAATCGTGGCATTTGTTCTTCGGCAGTTGTGTGAGGCATGAGTCGGCTTGTTTGCCAACGTACTTGTTCGTTGCATGTAGTTCTGTTCTAAGACCGTTTAAACTTTGAATAAAGTCTTCTATACTGTAGTAGTGTCAATTCAGAGGTTAGATTGCGCCGGGGCAAGAAACAAGCTGGCGCCCCCATGTTCAACCCTGAAGTCTTTCAGAAGCAAATGTGCTGTTCAAGAAAGTACATGCGACATTGCTGGGACTTTTCGACGCCCCGGGAATGATTCGGCGCCCGGGGAATTACGCCCCCTTTCCCCCCTCGACTCTTCCCGGGGAATTACGCCCCCTTGCCCCTCCTCGTTAAGACTCTGCCTGGGGAATTATGCCCCCTTGTCCCCCTCCTTACGAATCTGTCGAGACCTAATACCTTCGAGACCGAGACTCGCAAAAATGGGTCTCCGAAACCAAATCTCGCGACTCCATCACTGGTGCAACACATTAAACAACTTTGCAAGCTCTTTCGTTTGCAAATTTTTGTACAGAACAAGAAAGCTGAAATGTGCTCAGCATTTTCCACTACGGTGGCTTTGCAAATAATTTTTTCATTATGACAAAGCCAGTCAGGGCTATAGCTGTAGCGATGAGCAGTAATAATTCTTCAGCTTCACTTCTTTTCAAAAATTTAACACATTCAAATTCACGTAGAAAACCTCTTGTCAAAAATTTTTCAAAAAACTTAAATACGTTTTTTCAATAAAAAGGATGAATAAGGGAAAAAAGGCTTGCTGAAATTTTCCCCAATTAGGTTCACAACAAACTTTACGCAAGTGATTCATTTGATGTACACATGGACACGCTTTTCTGAAAATAGTGGGATCGAAATGTTTAAAAATTAGGTTTGTCATGAGTTCAATCTAAAATCTTAACCCTGGTTATATTCTTGAATATTTCGTAATGGCTGCAGCATATATGAGAAAACACTCAAATAAAGGAAAGTGGGAAGACANGTACGCACNNCAAAGCGTGGGAAACAGAAGTTACAAATTTGCTAACATGCACATGCTGAAAACATGTGCATGAGAAGAATGTTGATTGAAAGATTGACATACATTCCTGTTCTAACAGCTTCAACACATTTACGTTATGCCTAAGTCAGCGTAAAAAGAGATAATGTTTTAGCTTATCATTCGTATTTATCAGAAACCTACCAAACGCAACATTTTCATGACCGACATCGGCATCCTCCCTCTTGCTGGCCCTGCTGAAAACAGTGGGGGTCCGGCT
>JGI24159J19872_10007589_pt1 | contig 14204 bp, 9 predicted proteins | sample Ectturendosymbi4_FD_19872 | JGI IMG/M metagenome (IMG submission 19872) | reverse complement strand
TGAAAAAGCAAATTCTTGAAATATGGCTATTACTTAAACTACTCCAAATTTTTTAATTTTAAACATTAATAAACAAATTTCACTTTGCAAAAAAACTGTATGATTTTATCTACTTTAGTTACTTCGCAATTACATTTTGAAATGTGTGCAGGACTTTATGGACACCCTGTATTTCTGACCACAAAACTAGCACCTGAATTGGTCAATTGGATTCAACAATTGCATATTATTAGTTTACCTCCAAGCAAAATAATCAGTTTCAACCTGCAATGAATAGCTCTTAAAATTGGAGATCGACTGATATGGCTTTTTTGGGGCCGATACTGATATATCAGCCATTCATGGACCAGCAGCTGATACGGATATTTCCAAAATTTCTAAATCATTTTTCTGCTTCATTACCAAAATTATGTATTCTATGCCTTACCTTTTTTTTTCAAAAACTTGAAAAATCACGATTTATGAGTTAAAATATTTCAAATTGCAGCAATTTCAATATTTTGCTATGATTTTTAATTATTGTGATTAATGATGATGCATTTGTTTTGGCTGCAACAGCCGATGCATGTTCCATGGTTCATCTTGCCTGCTGGTTTATGAAAACGCACCTGCTAGCATTATTGCAAGATAACTGTCGTGACTTGGTTCGTTGTGCTTTCTGGCACAGGTCGTCTTCATGCGTGAGGAATATAACAGCGTTTCATCAACACCTACTGAGGCCGATAAAATCAGCAATGGCCAATAACAATATATCGGTAAAACGCAAATATCAGCCGATACATCGGCGGTGTCCGATATATCGGTCTCTCTCTACTTAACACTTTGACACACTTCCGGGTTAATTCAAGCGGTTCGCAAAAAAGCAGCTGGATCGCACGTGGTTTTGCGTGGGAATATCTCCGCTCCTGTATGGGTTACAGGACTTGGTTGAAGTGTTAAAAGACACAGCAAGTCTTGTAGTTTGCACTCGAAAAAAATTTTTTTGGTTGGGGCATGCGTTTTTTTGTGAGTGACGTCATAAGTGGAGGACTTTTTGGCCACCTTGGCCAACTTCACCTGGTCCTGGGCGCCAACCGTTAGATGGTAGTATTTCACTGAAGTCTTTACTGGAAACTAGGCTACAATCTGAGTCTTTTGATACTTTGGATGACCTGCTAGGGTTTCGGGTTCAAAAGTTATGATCTAAGTTAATAAATTTTTTTGACTAATTAGTTAATTAGATAATTAATTGTTTATTTAAGATCATAACTTTTGAACCAGAAACGCTAGAAAGTCGATCAAAGGCTCAAAAGACTCGGACTCGAGCCTAGTTTCCAATAAAAACTTCAGCGAAATACTTTGGCCTAGTGGTTGGGCTCTAGGCCAGGCAACATGAGCCAAAATGGCCCAAAAACTACTTCACTTATGACGTCACTCACAAAAAATCCGCAACCCCCAACCAAAAAATTTTTTTTCGAGTGCAATCCAGAAGACTGTCCAATCCGTTTGAGCCCTTGAACAGCTCTCTAGCGCAATCGGCGGAGGAGCTAGGGTGTTGGTAAGGACGAACTGACAACTGCTGGTTTTAGGCCGATTTCAAAGTACGAATATATTGTACCCCAGCTCTCAAAGTGTTAAAACACTTCCCACATGAAAGCATTTTGCAACATGTCTTTGAAGCATATTACTGTTTGCATGGTCTGTTTGATTATTTTGTCTCTCAGATCTCATTGACATTTGAATAAATAAAGGTAATTGATTGTGTGTTGAAATGCTCTTCTTTTCAACTCGGTCATATCACATGTGAAATATCTCATCTTACACCATGTGAAACATTCATCAATTATCATAATGTGCAATTGTTCTGCGATCAAAGTGTTGCATTGTAAATTTCTACTTCACACCATGATATGCCATGTATGAAATACACTCGGTGAACAGAAAAAAGTCATTCTTGCTGGCAGTTTTGTTACCATTGTTTTTACTATTTGCAACCTATTCAAAATGTCTGTGTCGAAAAGGAGAAAAGTAGATGCTGAGAGTAGACTTCACACTCTGCATCTACTTTCCATTCTTTTGAAGGTGCAACTGTCAAAAACAATGACAACAACGCAATGTAATAACTCAGGCTTCTTTAACATTGGCCAGTTTACTAAATTTTGTGAGAAATTTTTTCCAGCACAAACATTTTCAGAATCTAATGTTTTGCGCTAAATCAAAAAGAAAGAAATCATATTGTTGTTTGCTGTTATTAAGGTCCTTACCCCATTTAGTGGCCTGACCAGGCTTGAGATTACATGCCCCTAAAATAAAACGAGTTTGAAACCTCTACCTTAAAATTTTGTAAATTAGGTCATACAATTTGTGAGTGAGATGAGGCATTTTAAAACCCTCTCTAGAACAAATTTTGCCATACAAACACTTTTAACTGGTTAACCAGTACCATGTTCAATGCATACTATTATAAGCAAAAATAAATCTAAGTGAAAGATATGCTGGAATTTTTTTAATGCAACCTCCACAGCCAATTCCTATTCTGTACATTGCAGTTAATCAAATATATTTATGTGGTGGGATCAAGGTTTTCATCTCTAGCTGCAATTGGCATTAGCAAAATAAGCAAGAAAAAGCTAGTGAAACCAATAATATTTCAATATCTTGCTTTATAGCTTCAATTTTGCTTCAAATGTACTGAAGCATTCAAAGCAGAAGTAGCATTAGATTCTAGCAAACAGAATGTGAATATTTAAGATTTTGAATGCAAGACATTTTATACAAAGTATTTTAGTTCTTAAACAAGATATTAAGAAAGCAACAACACAGCACATTAAATTTACTGTTAAAAGTGCTTTGATGATATGTTTCTGTTACAGTGGTGCAGTATTTATATACCCTTGTAATGTATATACCTAATAAAGTCATAAGCCAATAAACACACATTATTCTTTATTCTGTTGAGAGAAGTTAATGATGCTTTCCATTTCAGTTATAGAATAAAATGAATAGTACAGTAATTAATTGCACAGCTTACTGCTCAAACAGAATCAAAACTGATTATGTTATAATCATGAAACACACCACATTGCAAATGAACAACAGCATATAAAACATGATTTCATTCCAGGAAAATAAAAATTTCCATGCACTCGTTCTACAGATATCCCTCTTCAAAAATGCTTATTGATCATCAATCTTTGTTGCATAATGGTATCACAGTACTCTTTACAATTGTTAACAAACCAGTAAAAAATTAAGGGAGCATAAGGAGCTTATACCAGCTTTCACCATTGTGCATGAGCTAATATCACACAAGGTCAACTCCAATTAAATCTTACTGCATTATGAACCAATTAATGGGATGTCATTGCAACCACAAGGTAATAAAGCAATGTTTACAACAAGTTACTGTCACTTTTTTTATTCTGATGTGCATTTATACTCACATAATAGCACTGTTAAAATATCACATGTCCACTTACACAATAACACTATTAAAATATCAAATATCCACTTACCGCAGCATAGGCGACATAAAGAACAAGAACAATAGCCAGAAGCCGCATCTTGCTCATAATCCACAAATGACCTCCTCTCACCTCAAAACACAGTTTTACAAATACAACAAATTTTACGCTTTCACTATTATGGCCTACATACATGTATGATATGGGTTTGTTGGAGCAGAAACTGGCCTACAAAAATATAGATCCGGCTTCTTTTGCATAAAAGATGTAATCTTTTGCTCCTAAAAGTTCGTATGTTTATGTATATATTAAAAATATGAAGAGAAACATTGCATTGGACAATTGAAGCACTTCTTTAAGCCTTAATTGCACTGCAAGGTTTTTTATGAAACTAGCATAACCTAAATATGGTGAACTCTCAAACGTTGCCTAGTATCCGACCTTATTTTCCTAAGCAAAATCACTGGTACTGATATTGTTAACTTGAATTTTGTTGCCTGCAGCTATATCACTGTGCCAAAAAGCAATTTTGCAAAAGTATAGAAAATCTTAAGATCCTTTTGTTGCTTGAATGCACCATCAACGTCAATGATTTTAAATCAGTACATGCAACTTCCAATATATGTGGAGAACATTAATGTTAATCGCCTTATTGAAAAGTACTAAATTCAAATTTCACCCATGTTTTTTTAATGTATGTTGCTTAATATCTAATACCTTTTACATGTGCTTATCACCTTGATATTTAGCAGATATCATGAAGATATGGTTTCAAAGTTGGTTAATATTTCAAACTTTGTTGTAAGGAAATATGTAAATTTGCACTGTTTCCCCTTTCACTTTAACATAATCAATAAAAACTTAAAACATGTTGTTAAAAATAGGTCAAGGTTATGTATTTGAAAATTGCTGAAACACAGAGACATAACAGATCCACTCCCCTGTTTTCCAAAGTACAATGGTAACTGCATTGCCTATTCCAAAATAACAACATATATATTTTCTTGATCTAATCCATGAATATTCACTTTGAATTACAAGAAAAAAAACTTTGAATTTTGCCAATTCTATTTTTTCATTAGACTTGAATCATTTTTTGTTTCACTTACTAATTTCTATTGTCACCAGCAGGGACTTTCAGAGGTAATTGCTATAAACAAACAATACAGAAAACACAATCACAGAGAATAAACTTCTCAATTTAGCAGGTATGAATAGTGAGAGTCGATGCAACTTTTGCAAGAACATGACAGCAAAACTTATGGAACTAAAATTGTGAGCAGATGTGGCGCAACAGAGTTCAGGCTACAGGCTTAACAAAATTGATTAGATTTTACACCTGCTAGTAATGGATATGATGTTCACATTGCTATCTCAAGCAGTTACGGTAGCATCCAATAAAAATTGGCAAAAATGCAGCATCTCATGTCAATACCTCAAAAAGAATTCACACAAATTATTACCAAGTTTACTTCAACTTTGAATAGTTTTGATGTTATGACGTGTTTTCCACATTTAGTGTCAGTATCTCAACAGGCCTGCTTATTATCACTGGTTTCCATTGCACTTTCTGAAAGAACCAATTTTTACCACTGTTTACATGCTTCTCACCTTCCACTGCCCCAGCATCCTGACAATACTGTGAATATTATATCTCAGATACCTGATACATCTTTCCGTTTATGCCTGAGATTTGCCTAATTCAGGAAAGTCTTTATTCAACAGCAGATTGAACTAGAGAGCTGTTCAAACCTTGCAAAGATGTGAAAAAGTCTTGTAGTTTCGATTTTAAAAAATTGGTAAGTTTTGGATTTAAATTTTTTACAGGTGACATCACAATTGGGGTAGGTTTAGGGTTTTTAATGGGGTCATCAGGCCCTGGGCCCCAACATCATGAGGCATTTTTTTCTGTTTTTTTGAAAAACTAGGCAAAAATCTCTGCATCTTTAGATCCCTTGAGTGGTCTTCTAACATTGTGGTAAGCAAGTTATGGCCAAAGAACAACAAAATTAAATAATCCCCGAAGGCAGAGATTTCTAACATGGGGTACATTTGCCTATCTAAAAGGGTACATATGTTGTATGGCTGCAACAAATTTTTCTTCAAGGCATAAAAATGGAGTCTACCTTTATTTTCCAAAATCCTAAAAAGGCTATTCCGTGTCAATACTCAGGAAGTGGTCAGGTCACCCTCTCCAATTTTCCTGAAATTTTACTCAAATCATCATTACCCCATATGATGAACATCTGCAAAATATGAATTAAATCTGTCAAGAAATGGCATGATTACAAAGCTTTTCAGTTGGGGGTGTTTAGCTGAGAGGGGGCGGAAATTGTTCATATTTGGCCATGTTTAAAGCCTTATTACTGCCAAACTACATTAGTGAACAAACCCAATTTTTCAGGGATGCTAGTAACTTTGCCAAATATTGAAAAAATAACATTATCTACATTGTGACTTTCAAAGTTCAAAGGTCACGGACACTCAAAGTTGACTGTTTCTAGCTCTTGCTACAAATTTTCAAAAACTTTCAAACCTCGCCACAGTTTTATTTCTTGATATTTTTCGCTCANATTTGGAAGAATTGTTGCTGATAAAATTTTCTTTGACCTTAGAAAAATTTATTGCAAAATATCAAAAGGTTGGTGAGATATCTTGGGCCAAACTTGGCACGATATGAAAAAACTAGAAAAGTGGGGTACCTCTGTCGCCTCGGTTACCCATGACCGCAGTAAAAATTTGCGTTGAAAAAATTTTCACATAGTCATTATGATATGGCAAGTTTACCAAATGGTTCTCAATGTTTTCATAGAGAAAAAATTTGACAAAGTTTATGCAAAAACTACAAATTTTGTAATACAGAGGTCTTAATATTCGCTATTTTTCAATATACCATTGTTATTCAAGCTAGCATTGTTACTTCACAAATTCATTATTAAATTCTACAATTCTATTGTGTCTTGTGCAAAGTTAATTGCTTGTTTAAGTGGAATGAAACTGAGAAATTTTGTTTCATTTCACTTAACACTTTGACGGCCGGTCAACGAATATATCGTACCTGGATTTCAGCCTAAAACCAGCAGTTTTTGGTTGCCTTACCAACGCCACAGCTCCTCCGCCGATTGCGCTAAAGAGCTGTTCATGAGCTCAAATGGATCAGCCAGTCTTCTAGTCTGCACTAGAAAAAAAATTTTTTGGTCTGGGGCTGCGAATTTTTTGTGAGTGATGTCGTAAGTGAAGTAGTTTTTGGGTCATTTTGGCTCAAGTTACCTGGCCTAGGGCCAAACCTCTAGTCCAAAGTATTTCGCTGAATTTTCCATTGAAAACTCGACTCGAGTCTGAGTCTTTTTAAGCCTTTGATCGACTTTCTAGCATTTCTGGTTCAAAAGTTATGATCTAAAATTTGGGGCGATTTCGCCCACTGTAAGAAACACTGGTCTAAGTCTACTCTACTGTTTTTTTTCTGTTCTCTTTTGCATGTCTGCTTAAAGCGAGCTTTGCTGTACACCACATTGTCACCTTTGTTTACATTATTGGCATTTGCTCTGGAAATAACTTCGCACTTTACACTTTCAATACTGAATTGATCATCCATGGTATATACCTCACTGTCACTAAACCAACATTATTTGATGAAACAAACAAAGTATTCCAGCTAAACAAGGTCTGACTGTAGTAGTACTGTATTGTTTTTTGTGACGAAATAGTGGTTCAAACAGTCAATAGATCAGACAACGTTTTGTAGAATTAATGCAAAAGCTATAGCATTTAAGAGCAAAGTTTTAGAAATATTATCTTCAAGGAAAATTGTGTTGATCCATGCAACTGAACATCCCACACTAGGTCATTATATGATGGGAGAATTACTAAGGTTAGTTGAAAAACCCAAAACGTCAGCATTTGGATTTGTAACTTTTTATGCATTATTTTCTCTCTTCCTGAACTTCAACTTGCCACTTGGCTTGAATTGCATTCCGTTTGCTCTTAACTTTACCCATGTTTAGAAAGCATTACCCTACGAATATTATGTTACACTTCACGATCTGGGGATCGAAGCCATTGAACTGCGCTGCCACCTTTCTGCACAGGTTGACTGGAAGCCCATTCATATCAACAATGGGCTAACGAACGTGCCGCAACTGTAGTGTAACGCAGCTAGATCAGATGATCAGAACAGCTGGAGAAGACAAAGCAAAACCAAACACACTGCCACTTGCGTCTGTTGTTATGAAAATGCTTTTTGTATAATTACTTTGTTTTCGCACTGAGACCTGAACAATCGAAGTTCATTTTGAACACAAAAACAATGTGATACTCCTAAAGCAAAGGCTGGCGCTAGACGGCAATGTCAGCCAGCGAGACTAACCCAGGACCAGGACGAAACGGAATACGCGAGCCTTTCTCCTCACACTGAACTGTCAAGGCAACAGCGACAATAGTGGCCGTACAACAATCGCAGAGGAGCAGTAGCATTGACAGGCAGTTCAATTGTGGTAGACATCCAAACATCAACTGCACATGGCAAGAGGTAATTGGCGGGTGAAAAGATTGTTCCTGGTGCTCAGCAGCTACAGTACTTGCGTTTCAAAAAAATTGTTATCTCAGACTCAAAGTTCATATCACATGGATTAAAGTAGTCGTCGATTCTTTTGCCGTAGCCGATGTGGCGCTTGGCGAACATAACTTCAACTAATTTTTTCTGTTTCTGGCAAGGTCCGGGTGTGCTTGGGGACCGTTTGCTGTCAGCTGGTAGATTATTCATTGTCTTCTTCTTGCTTCAACATCCTGCCATTAGACAAATATCCTCCAGACTCAACTTCTTGCGAATGTGTCGCAGAAACCTTTTTTGTTTCTGCACAGTAGTCTACAGGATTTGAAGCTGTTGTTGGTAGGGTAGACCCTCTCAAGGACAGATTCGTTTGTTTCACTCGCAGTCCGCGGATTCTTAAAATTATTCTGTAAAACCGCATCTCTGCAACTAGTGGTTACTTTTCAGTGATAACATCTAGTGTCCATGCTTCACAAACCCTAGGCAAGGATAACCGAACGAAACCTTTGAAAAAGGGATGTTTTTATCGTCGCTTCACAACGAGTATCGGACGTGATGACTGATTCCGTGTAGTTGAGTTGAACTTTCCACAACGAAACTCTTCTGTATGACATTGAGGGAGAGAATGCAGACTGCAGTAGTTACTGGTGCGTTGCTTCAGTGTTGTTACCTTTATTCAGTATCACCTACGCGTACCAACTAACGCCTGTCCTGAGCTGCGTGCTGATTATGCGTTATTTTGTGCATGTGCTTCGTGCTCTTGCGATCGGCAAATAACCCCTGCGATATCGATCATAAGTCAGAGACAAACACGGAAGAAAAAACAAAGAAATAAATAGTAATGCGTTTACAGTGTGTCTACAAAGTCTGGGTACATGGTAAAAAACACATAACAAAACAACTTTATTCAATTCTAATGTCGATAAATAATGTTTTCAACATCATTTCCATCGTTTTCACTGCATAATTGGATGCGCTTTGCAAAATTTAGGTGAACTCGACGGAATAGGTCTGCATTGCCGTCGACTTCAGCGCACTGACTTGTAATGCGTTCTTTCATGTGGTTTAAATTGATAATCTTCATCGAGCACACTTTCTCTTTTAACATACCCCAGAAAAAGAAGTCAAGGGGAGAAAGGCCTAGTGAACGAGGGGACCACTCTACATGACCTCTTCTAATCCAGTGAGGAAAAGTGTCATTGAGCCAATTTCTCACAGCTGCAGCAAAATGGGCTGGGGCCCCATCCTGTTGAAACCAGTGCGGAAGTCCTTCGCCTAGGCACTCAATTTGAGGCATTAATTTGTCTCTCAGCATGTTCAGATAAGTCTCACCCGTTACCTGTTCATCATTTAAATAAATAAACCTATGGGGAGGAAAAAAACTAAACAAATAAAATAGATGATAAAAACCCCAATGTACCCAGACTTTGTGGACACCCTGTAGATTGCTTCGAATCAAAGCATCAAAGATCAAACAAACGTCTTGACGAAGAGAGTAGTCTACTGGGTCGAAAACTTTGTGGGAATGTATTACAAACTTCAATGAGGTCCAAGCTATACNCAGTCGTTACTGTAAATGTAANACATGTAAACTGCACTTCTGCAGATGAAATGTAAGACTCAGTGGACCACCGCTCCTGAATTGTTTCAGACAATTCAGGAGCCGAAATGAAAGTGCAAATGGCGTTTGGAAACCTAGGCTTTTTTTCGGTCATAGACGGAAATCTTTCTTAAATGACCGAAAAAAAATTACGTCAAATCGGTCATAATGTCCGAAGATAGGCCTGCAGACAAGTGAATACTGTCACGGCGGGTTTTAATAATATTATGGGACAAATCACCGAAATGTCTCAGCGGAAAAAAAACAGTTCGTAAACTGATGCAACGTCTACGAATGCCATTAATGAATTGACCGCATGTTCGGCTATGTGCTGTGCAGTGGTGCAGTCGGGGAGGAAATGCCGTTCCCCAACTTCTGTAAGAGAGAAACGGCTTTCTCTAAAGTTTTAATATAAAGGCCAATCTACACTGAGGAGTTGCCAAGAGTAGTCGCGCACGATTCTTTGTTTGTTTTGTTGCGTCGGGTAATTCTGCGCCGTGCACGGCTCGGCACGGCAACTCCTGGGCGCAATGAAACAAACAAAGAATCGTGCGCGACTACTTCTGGAAACTCCTCAGTGTAGATTGGCCTTAGCAAAGCATGTTTTCTCGTGTCGCAGCACGCTCCTTCCCGTCAGTGTTGGGTACTAGACCATAGGATACACAGTTTATGTACAGCTATTACAAAATATTCAATTACAAGGTATACTTACATGAAATACAGAAAGTAATCGATCTTCCTCGGTCACAAAAATCCATCCAACTGAACCTGCGCAGCAAACAGAAGGTCAAGTGTCAAATGAAAATGCGAAATGCAGTGAATAACATTGTACTTGGCGTAGCACATGTGTAAAACAGTAAAAATCAAGAAACCTTCATAATTTCGCGAATGATCATTTCAAAAAAATGTCCGTTCAAGAAAAAAATTATGTCGTAACTCGTAAGCACTGTTTCCTTAAGAAATGGCAATTAAGAAAAAGCCATGTTAAGGTATGCATAAAAATATGAAATAAAACTGTGACGCAAAAATCACGAATTACAAATCGATTGTAGCAACAAGTATCTGTCATACTCATCAAAACATTTGGAGTTTTTCTACTTCAACTGAGGTGGGTTTCTTCGTAAAAATAATCTGAACGAAGTAGAAGCTTCACAAACAAACTCCCAGATAACAATTATTGCAATATTTTTCAAGCAGTGGCGGCGGCGCAGGCAGTAGTAGCAGCAGTTCTGATCTTTTTGGTTAGCCCTTGAGCTCCCCGCACTTTACGATGTCTAAGAGTTTCAGTACTTTATCTTGTGCCAAACATAATATTCATAAAAGCTCTACCCATGACAGCAATAAAACATGAATAATAAATTGTTCAGAGTGCGTTTGGTTCAATAAGAAAGCGCAAGGATTGCCAGTACAAAATTTGAAAAATCGACAAAAAAAGATAAAAGATCCAAATATAGTGCCAAGTTTTATTCCGAGATATATAAATAAAAATCAACTTTAGCCTTCAATTAATTTGATGTAAACATGAACACACATTAAAAAAGCAAGCCGGGCTCTTCAAAATCATACGAAGTCGAACAATACAGGGTGCCATTCAAATTCCAAATGGCAAATCGCGGACCGCCAAGTCAGAGCAGTGTCCCTCCGACACCCAACAAGTGATGCGATGAAAAGCAACGAGAATGACCCGCATTAACCATGATCCAGGAAAAAAGGGAAAAATTTCGATATTGCAGATAAATGCAAATTTTCTGAAAAGTCGGGCAGAAACTTTTTTTCAGTCGTTTGTACCCAAATATGAGAAATGATCAGTAAAGCGGGGGAAGAAATGCTGTTCTCGTAGGACGGAGTAAGAGGGAAAAAATATTTTAATGGGGTCATAAAATGGGCGTGGTATAACAATAAACGACTGAAAAAAGTCAAACAGCTTTCACGTCTTATCAGTCAAATTTCTAACAACTTACAGTCCAGATCGAAACCCACATGATTACCGCGAGACAATATTGTTTGTTCCGTAATGTTCAACACGCGGCTGTAAATGTTTAAAACTATTATTTCGTGTGATGCCGCTCCGAAATTCCATTTTTGTTTACATGCGGCTCTAACGTGAAAAGCAGATGCGGCCAGTAGCCACCCATGCTACACGTTTTTTAAAGAGTATAGTATTTCGCCTGCTGAGTTGGCACTCTTAACTCTTATTTAAATATATAATTTGTCGTAACGCAATTATCATTAAAAATGTTAATATCAACCGATTATTACGCGGTGAAAATAAATAAATAGCACCGTTGTGTTTTGAAAGTGGTAATTTTGTCTTCATGACGGAACAATGAAAGAGGAATGAAGACTATGTTCAGTACGGCTCACGGGCGTCGGATGGAATTTTTCCAAGGTGTGGCCGAAAGGATTTTTTCTGAGAGGTCAACAGTGGTAAAATTTCATTTCACCGACTACCAACTAAGAGAAAAACATTCGTCTACTAAGAAGTAATAGGAAAACATCAAATTTCAAAATCCAGGGGGTGCCTTGGCCCCCCGCCCTCTGGCGCTCATTGTACGGCTTTGTCGTGTTCGGAGGCGTGCAGAGTACACGAATTTATTCGCAAGCACAGGGCAAGTGCCGCTGATTGACACCACGTGTTAACAGTACACTGGTTTTGACTGATGACGCATGCGAGCGATCACATTGCGAAGCACAAGTACTGATTGGTAGGCATGCACGGTAATTACTAAACACTACAGGCTTGACCAGTGTTATAGTGAATGATGACACCGGCAGTGTTGCCAATTTAGCCGAATCGTGATCTGCAGCGGCGAAAAGTTTTGCAGCGGCAATAAAAGTTTATGGGAAAAACTGGAGGAAAATCGTGGTGTATCTAGCGGAATTATGCCATGCTTTCCGCTGCTTGACTTCACTCTTTCTACTTTTTCTCATCATTTNAGATTGACTTGGTGAACGCCCGAACCTNAACCGAATCATGCATAACAAACACCATTGGCGTAATGAAAGCTTTGTCACGCCACAGGCAAACAATTCAGTTAGATGTTTACGTACAGCGCCCAGCATTTTTGCAGCTTATTCCACCTTACGTAAAACCAAAAACTTAAATAAAAAAACGTAAACAAAATAAAAACAAAATCTTAAATTTGTAAAACCGTCTTAAACTCAAATATACCACAAATATTCGATTTAGCGGAGAAATCTGGCGGAAAAAAATCAAGTTACAATATATTGGGGAAAAATTTAGCGGAATCTGGCGGATAATTGAAGATAGTTTGGCGGAGAAGCGCGAGAGAGAGTTGAACGACACTGGGCACAGGGAATCCACAGTGTATTCTGTGCAACACCGTATTCTCCAACGCGAGGTTGAAGCCATCAAAGCCCGATGAACATTTCTAGAAGAGACTTGGTACAGGATTGCAGGCTACGACATTGCGACATCACAAACCAAAAGAGCAAGGTTTGATAGAGCCAGCACAGCGCCTACACAACAATTTTTGCCACTACAAACATTATCACAGGGGCGTAAAAAGGGAGGCAAGGGCAGAACAATTTCCCTGGCGCCGAATCTCTATGGGAGCGCCGAATGACTGCGGGGGCACCCAAAAGTCCCAACAATGTCACAAGTACTATCTTCAGTGCAGTACATACAGTACATTTGGTTCCGAAAGACCCCAGGTTCAAACTTGGGGGTGCCAAACTTGCTTCTTGCTCCGGCGCCAGCTAACCTCGTTACGCCCCTGCATTATTACTGCAACTTCTCAGCAAGTTCAATACAGGCGGCTCGGTCACATAAGCCCAACACAGTTGGTCTGGATTGATTAAATCCTGTGCCCCTAAAATGGAAAATGTTGTTTTTGGCAAGGAAGATGCGAAGAAATCTACAGAAAGAGTCTTCATATGATAACATTATCCATGACGGAATAGTGGACATGTTGAAGCCGGTTTTTGGTGGGACATCACGGGTATTCCAATACAGATTTCCTTACAAGTGAATGAGTAAACTGGGTCAATTTGTTGTTGGCTAATGGTATAGTGTTCTGGTATATACGTGAAGGACAAGAAAGTGGAATAAAATTTCAATTTCGTCAGCCACTGAAGGCAACACCTTTAATAAAAGAATTTTTGACAAGAAACCTACTCCACATTGGCTGAATGGATTTGATATGCACTTATGGTGTTTTAGCCATGCTGTTCATAGTTTGCGACATTGCTGATAGAATAAATTCCTAACCTGCAAATTTCCCACTATTTTTTTCATGGGTACCCACTCGCAACAACATTGCCCTCAAACATATAATACTTTGGATTTGTGTGAAGGGCGTAATTATGATTCGTGACTGAACCAACTATTTCAATCGATTTGTCAGGAAGTGGGTCTGGAACACGCTGTACTTTCGTTATCTTTCGGAAATCAGTTGGCTATCACGTAGTGGTGCGTTGTCTCGTCTGTTTGAATTGCAGGGAAAAAATCAGCAGTTTTTTGTTGAACAGGTACAAGAACTGGCTGTACACTTTTATCAGTGGTGCCACTCCTAGTGTTTTTCCACTAGATCTGGTGTTTTTTCATTTCATCTAGTGTTCTAGTGTTTTTTATGGCTATCTGGTGTTTTTT
>JGI24159J19872_10007586_pt1 | contig 14205 bp, 3 predicted proteins | sample Ectturendosymbi4_FD_19872 | JGI IMG/M metagenome (IMG submission 19872) | reverse complement strand
GTCCCAAGGGGAATGTTTTGCAATCTTCCTGTTTACAAAAGATGTTTTAAACTCTTTTAGAAGGTATACATTTTCAAACATTTTTTGTTGGCGTATTTTTAGTTTTTTGAACTTTCATTGTAAATGAAATCAAATTTGAAAGCAAATTAAGAATACTTTTGGTAGTATGTTTGAAACACTGTCGAAACAAATTTCAAATTTTTTGTTTATGTGAAAACAGCAACAAACGTCTGGTGAAAAATTGAATGGAAAAATCTTTCAAGAAAATCATTAATTTCTAGAAAAGGTGTCCAAATTAAGTAGTTTTTATGAGCGTTACTTACTTAATCTTTAGTTTTTTGAAAAAATGCGTTGAAAGATATTTAAAAAAAGTTGTCCTATGATAACCTCTCGAGTTAGTAATATTCGTGAATGCTTAGTGCAAAAAGTCTTACAGCTATGAGGGTTATGATAATCACGCTTTGCTTGCTTTCAGGAATGGCTTAGAAAGTGCGAAACATATATCGAAAACAAGCGTTGGTTACGTTGAACATTTAGTAACGTTCACGCAGCAACTTTCTATTCCTCAAGTTGGGAACAATTCAACGTGTGGACCATGCCCAAACTTGCAGTGAAAACATTGAGAGGGACGCAATTGCTTGAAAAGGAACCGAACGGAGGTTGGGCCTGGTGGTCACCACCCAGGCCCAACCTCCGTTCGGTTCCTTTTCAAGCAATTGTGTCCCTCTCAATGTTTTCACTGCAAACTTGGGCATGGTCCAATAAAAGTGTAACACGTTGAATTCTTTCCAAGTTGAGGAATAAGAAGTTGCTGATAAAACGATAACCAACGCCTGTTTTCGATATTGCTTTAGAACCTTTTAAGACATTCCTGCAACGCTAACAAAGTGTGAGCATTATATCCATCATAGTCGGAAGCACTTGTGCAGTGAGCATTCAGGAATGGATTAGGTTGAGGAATTTAGATAGGACTAGGTTCACAAACGTATTTCAACGCATTTTTTTACGAAAAACGTAAACGTTTAAGTAATAAAAAAATGAAAACTTTTGCATTGTGAAATGTATTTTTGAAACTGATCAATTTTCCCAAAGAAATACCCATACATTTTTTCACTAAAATTTGCTGAATTTTCAAAACGCTAATTGTTTTGAAAGATTTTTCGAAGGGGTTTCCAAAAGGTTCTCAAAAAATTTTCCTAGTTTGCTTTCAAATTTGATCTTTTTAGAAAAAAGCGTGAGTTTGCAATGAGAATTTAGAAAATGGAAAAACCACAAAGCAAGTTTGAAATTGTGTTCTTTTGAAAGGCTTTAAAACGTTTTGAAAAAAAGAAGTTTAAAAACATTCCCGTTGGGGAGTGCTGCTCTCTGCTTCATATGGCGGACAACGTATATCATAGTAGCTGCATTTGTCAAAGTATTCCGAAAAGGTTCACTTGAATTTTCTCTAATGATTCATTACCCCACTTATTCTTCTCATCCCAAACAAACTGCTCTATAATTCACAGTTTATTTTTTATACAAGAACTTTGCCGCTTTTATACAGCAGACTAGCCTTGCCTTCTTTTTCCCCGATTACCGATTATATCACAGTTGTGTTTCTCAGACGGATACGAAAGGTGTATCTTTTCAACAAACGCGGCAAATAGTGACAGCTACTATACAATAACAACTGGTGCAATGCATGACTTGTGAAATCGAGCTGCTGCGGTAGTAGAACTGCATCCTCATCTATGGTCACAAACTAAAGTGAAATCTTTCATATATTTTGAAAACGCTATAAACGTGAAATACTTTTAAGAAGTTTGTCTCAATAATTTTTACGGTTTTTGATTTTCCTTTTTTACCAAATTTCCAATTTTTATTGGATCTTTTCCCTCCCTAGTCCTTCATAGTAAATCATCTTTACATCTCCCAATCCTAGCTGGCCTCAGTATGATCTCCGGAATCAGTTGGTAAGGGTTCCTTCCAATTCAAGGGTCGGCAACTACTTACATGTATCCTCGATCCAGTGGCATATAGCAAAGGGGGCAATGGGCAGCACCTTCTAGGAGGCGACAAATCTTTGATTAAAAATTAATTTTCAAAAGTGATTTCAACTCTTTTCAATTTTTGTGTTTAGGATCACTTGCCTAAAAAACTTGCAACTGTGGTTGTTGGATGAGCAAAATTGATAAAATGATTACTAAAAAAACTGTATCAAATCCAGAATGCTAAACTACCCTGTGTTTGTCTTGAAATCATCAGGGCTTTAGCATTAGCCTCGCTGCGCCACTTCTTCGATTTCTTCTCAAAAAGAAACGTGGCTTTGTGACACTATCAAAGTAAGTTTATTATGAATCTGCTAAAAGCTCTTTTCATTTTTAAGCCTTTTTTCTCACTGTAGGCAAAGCAACAACATAGTAGGTATATTCCAGACATGTGTAACCTGCGGCCCGCCGCGTGTTTGGTGGGGCCCGCGTGGTATTGTTCATAATCTTGAAATGGTATTTCAAAATGAATTATATTCTTCACTTTTTCGTGCCACTCATTTCACAATCATTTACCACAAGCTTTCGCAGTTGATCAGAGGTTCACAGCCTTGACGTCCACGAACAAAGACCTGTAACATTTTTTAATTACCTGAGAACCAGACCACGAAGCGAATGCAGTTTTCAACGTCATTTGTAATTGCTACGCTACAGCACAGATTAAGCTCTTTGTGATGTAAAGATTTACCTTTGTGATTAAGAGCCTTGCAGAGGCTTTTCTATGTAAAATTGTTCGAACAATTTGTCAGGACTGGCAGGCAGTTCGCAGTTGTTTTTCTGAACTTAGTGCTATTGGGTTTGATTTTAACTTCACTAGTGTTTTTAGAAAGGATTTCAGCTTGATTCCTCTGACATCAATAGCTGGATTTTGACGCTGTCGTTATTTGTGGCTTTGCAAGTGTTGGGACTGGGAATGTAGGGAGAATGATAAAAATTTGCAGCAGGAAAAGGAAAAGAGAATGTCAAAAAGGTTGCCAATCAATGATGACAGTAGTGTTTATTGTGCAGTTCATAAAAGTGGCAATTTTAACGGTACTTTAATCTCAAAAATTGGCAATTTTATGCGAAGCGTGTCGTGTTCGAAAAAAACGAAAGTTCTTGATGGAGGTCGCCATTTCACTTTTTGAAGCACCAATTGTTGCGGACAACTTTTTTCAGAGATGAAACAGCAAAGGAAAGCACAAAGGTCAAATGTCAGACCAACATTTGTTTGGTCAACTTCGAGTTGCTTGCGGTTCTATGAAAGCAAATGTTCCGAAACTCTGTAACGACCTTCAACATCAAGCATCGCATCAGTAGACTCAACTTTAAAAGAGACGGAGTATCGATATACAGGAGTTTATGTTTGACTGAATTGGGAGACATCATAATGCAATATGTCTCATCTGCTGTACTTCACAGTTAGCTTGTCGTCATATTTATGCGAGGTCTCTAGCTTAGTTTTTTCCAAATAAGCCTGTCGCCAAAATATGGTTGATACTTTTAAACAGAGGAAATTACACCATACACTCCATATCTGTTGAGTGACCACTTAACCAACACTTTGAGAGCCGGGGTACGACATATCCGCAGTTTAACAGCAGTTGTCACTTGCCTTACCAACGTCCTAGCGTTAGAGAGTTGTTCAAGGGCTCAAAGGAATTGGCCAGTCTCCTAGTCTGCACTCGAAAAAAAAATTTTGGTTGGGGGTTGCGATTTTTTGTGAGTCACGTCATAAGTGAAGTAGTTTTTGGGCCATTTTGGCTCATGTTGCCTGGCGTAGGGCCCAACCGCTAGGCCAAAGTATTTCGCTGAAGTTTTCATTGGAAACTAGGCTCGAGTCCGAGACTTTTGAGCCTTTGATCGACTTTCTAGCGTTTCTGGTTCAAAAGTTATGATCTCAAATAAGCAAATTAATTAATTATCTAATTAACTAATTAGCCAAAAATTTTTATTAACTTAGATCATACCTTTTGAACCCGAAACCCCAGCAGGTCATCCAAAGTATCAAAAGACTCGGATTGTAGCCTAGTTTCCAATAAAAACTTCAGCGAAATACTACCTTCTAACGGTTGGCGCCCAGGGCCAGGTGAAGTTGGCCAAGGTGGCCAAAAAGTCCTCCACTTATGACGTCACTCACAAAAAAACCTGCACCCCCCAACCAAAAATTGTTTTTCGAGTGCAAACTACAAGACTTGCTGCGTCTTTTGACACTTCGACCAGGTCCGTAACCCGTAAATGAGCGGAGATATTCCCGCGCAAAGCCACGTGCGATCCAGCTGTTTTTTTGCGAACCTAAATAAAAATTGATGCGGCCCGCGATAACTTTCCAAATATCGAATGAGGCCGGCCAATGAAAAAGGTTACACATGCCTGGTATATTCCTTCAGGTAACGGGAGGTTGTAGAACAGCTGAACAATAGTTTAAAATGAGGGTTTAAGAGGGTGGTAGTCGAAAAAACTTGATGGCATACGCTGCACTGCATGAGTTTCTAAAGTCTAAAACAAAAAAAGTTTTTCCAATATTTTACGACAGCGAAAATGTTTGTGCAAAAAAAGTGAGCTGCGTACTTTCGGAAAATTGTACTACCTCAGTACCATTCGAAAATGGCAGGTCAAATTTTTTTTTGAAGAAGTAAAGCTACTATTCTGAAATCACCTGCTGACAATAAACCTGCACTCTCTGAATACGCGAAAACTCGCATCAACTATAGTAGGTAAGACATTTTCGCTTTGAACTAAAAATCTATTTGCATAAGAGCTGATAATGCCTACTCAGTAGGTGAAATATATACTCGGAAGACACAGTGTTGCATAGAGTATTTTTGGGAGCCGAGGCAAATATTTAGAGAGTCCTTTAACATATGTAGTCAATTGGACACTCAGGCTACTTGGGAAATCACAGCAAATATGAAAAGGTAAGTACGCCTATTCCTGCATTTTTGTGTCTCAAACAACAAAAAGTAACAAAATTGCAATAAAAAGAAAACTGAAGGCAGAAAAGTTCATTGCATGTTGACCAAAAAAATTAGGAAAACCATTTAGGATTCGTAAATCTGCAAATTAGTGTGACCTATTTGAGACACAAAGTCAGGGGCGAAAGATCTTATGGGTCAACAACTTATCCAGCCCCATCGTTGGCATAAATCAAACCGAAATTTGAAACGTTTCTAATGAAAGGAAAAAGGATATGATAAAATGCAGTAATCCGAACGCAACACAGTTGTTGGTAACAAAACAACAAACAGAGAAAGGAAAGCATTCTACAGTGCACACAGTGTTGAGGTGTGACTACAAGGAAGGGTAGTATGGTAGTCTACTACAGAAACAAGAGGCACGATATACAAACTTCCAGAAATATGGAATAAACTCACGAGGAACCCACCGGCATATTGGCGAAACAACGAGACTGTATTTTTTTCCAAATGAAAATAATGAAAGAGATTTCAAGTTTTGAGGAATTTCAGACTACAGCTTGCGAACAACATAGGTCTACATTAAAAAAAGCTGACCCAGAGATGTTTTCGTTCTCGGTAAATGGTATTTCTGCTAAGAAGCCAGCCTTGTTTGAAAACAGTGAACTGATGCAATCTTAAAGAAGTAATTGGTAACGTGTATAACGGACGCGTCCGCAGGCACCAAGCTCGGACACGGACTACTAATCAACACAACCAGTGCCCTTCTTGCAACCGTGTCTCTGCGTCTCCATTGGGGCTCAAAAGTCACACTCCAGTACGCAAGAAAACCCTATCGTCAAAGACATCGTTTCTTATTACTATTTGACAAATCGCTTATTACAAGAGACCACTGTGCTGCAGTGATTATTGGGGTTGGGAATTATTGGGGTTGAGAATTCAAAATTGACTAAATGATTTACTGCTACAGCAAGTTTAACAACTGAAACCCACCACTGATCAATCATGCGGATAAAATAAATAACGAAAATGTGTAAAGCTTAAAAACTCTACATTATCTATTTCTATTAATTGACGCATGCTATCTCAAAGTTTTTTCCTAGGACGAAATGCTTTAATACATATAGTTTGCAGTGCTGAGCACTGTAAATCCCGTTCGTGACAACCCATTTTGCCCGATGGAAAATCGTTTTCCGATTCTGCGTTGAACTTTCTTTTTTTATCATAGTCGACGTTCCACGATGCAATTGCAAACACCTTATCAAAATATACTAGAGGCTAATTATTCCGTTGATCTGACCGCACCCAACAACCCACCACCAACGTACCATTCTATTCAGCAATCATCATGTGCTTCAGCTAGTGCGTTCAGGATATAAACTGCAGATTAAAAGTTTAGTAGATCGATTACAACAACAATGATCACTATGCGCTAGTAATTATTTCCATACTCTGGGTTTGGAATGTTTAACTGGGTAAATTCAACTGTCAGGAAGGGAAGCGCATGTGAGATGCAGATATTTAGAGCGTTTAAATTCCAGAATGTGGTAGCACATGCGCATAAGGCCAAAATTCGGCCAAATTTTCATACATACTTAAAAAAGGCCAAAAGATTAAAAAGTATATTTGTGGCCAAACCGCTTGCAAAAACGGCCGAATGTTCACAATTTGTCTGCAAAAAGGTTTAAAGTCTGCGAGGCAGGTGTGGGTGATATTGTGATATAATATAATATATAATATCAAGATAATTATTTTTATTACAAATCGAACCATCATAGATGGCAACAACTGCTAATTTAGTAAGTAGAAGCTTGGAATATAATTATTTGAAGAAAAGAGCACAAACTGCAGCAAACTAATTTTTCAAGTACTTAGAAGAGATTTGGAAAAAGGGTGTTAGTCTGTAGTATTATCACATTTGGGAATGGTTATTTTAGGGTGGGTGTAATGTGAGAAATATTTCAAAAGCTAGGAAACTCACCTTGTGCCAAACATTTATTTAAAAAGTCAGATAACCACGAAACTCCAACGTTAGGAAACAGTTTTAAGAACTTTGCTGGAATGTTATAAGAATTTGGTGCAGTTTTGCAATTCTAGATATGAAATTATTTGGCTTACTTCATCAACAGTAGTTCGTGAAAATAAACATAAGTGCTGGGAAAACGACTCATCGATTTCCTAGTGAAACACTTTACGATTTGATTCCATGCGTCGACCGTGTGGAGGTTTATTGCTGAAAAATGGATATGTGCAGGCAGGGTTGGAAACTTGGCATTTTTGCAGCCAAATTGTGACAATTAATATTGGCCGCTTTCAGAAGTGGTTTGAGTATTTAGAAAACCCAATCAGCATGTGGTACCACACTCCGGAACCTAAACATCAAAATGTCTGCACGTGAACTTTTACAAGTACGTTTCATCCTGACAGTTGAAATTAACCAGTTTGACCTTCAAAACCAAGATAATGGGAATAGTCAAGAATGCATATTTGGAAATAGTTAACGCCGCATAATTTGTTTATCATAATAAATAAAAATACTTTTGGCTTCAAGCACGAAGCTTTGACCGTTTATGAGAGTTCACCTGTCCATTGCGCTGATGAAGTATCTACCAACCCTGTGTGCAAGTCCGAATCATCTCCAGGTTACGAAAGCAGAGCAAGGCAGGCAGATTCCTCGAATGCTTACAGCAAACCTAAAGTCTTTGATTCTCGATGACACCGAGAGGAAGGCCATGTTAACTCGGCTTTTAAGAAATGTTTGAAACTTAAAACACTTAAAACGTAAAACACTGGTTGAGCACATGAAACGCTTAAAACTTGAAACAGGCTGCGTAATTTACAGCCCAGTAACGTTGTCCAGCAGTTCTCAGCTGAGCAGGTCACAAGTGTCGAACAAATGTTTGCTTGACTCAACATCGTTGCGTTGCTTGTAACGAGCTATTTGGCGTCAGTTTGTTTTTGACTTCGATGAGGCCAGTATTACGGTAATAGCGTGTGCTTGAGTTGAACCTACAATTAGCGTGCTTTCTCTAATTGTTTTAGTTCAGAGGTTCCCAACCTGGGGTACACGCATCCCTACGGGTACATTTGCCTTACCCCAGGGGGTACATTTAAGGTTAGCAATAGAAGAGAAATATATATATTTACATTTCTTTTATTTCCAAATATGTATACATATATTAGTGAATGTTATTTTCAAAAGCCATTATATGCTTGCTGTTAAATATATCTATGATTAATCATGAAAAAATATTTTGTCATAATAAATTTTTTTGGGTACATGCTGAACTGTCGAATTCTGAAGGGGGACATGCTTATCTTTCGAAATGCTGAAGGGGTACATGGTGGGAAGAAAGTTGGGAACCCTGTTTTAGTTGTTCTTGATTTCACCCGTAACTGTTTGCTTGCAATTTACAGGACTGAAGTTGCGTAACTTACGTTACGTGAAATCGACTTCCTAGTAAAACACTACGATTTGATTTGCTGCGTCGTCCTTGTGCAGACTTTACGTTATTGCTGAGACATTTAAGAAAATCCTTGAAAGATGTAGAGGGAGAGACAATCATGTGTGCATTGCATATCCTATTATAAAGTTACATACATCGCATGACTATGTATATTGCATAACATACTGTTTGAAACGTACATATATTGCATGATATGTACATTGCACATCTTACTATTTTGAAACAACTCTTACATGTAGTAATATTAACCTTCAGTATATAACAAATTCCTGCCAAAAAGCAGGTTGCATCACTCATGTCATTTTAAGACAATCTGCTGATTAACACCACCGTACCAACCTTCCCAGCCAGATTTCAAAATCATTCTCGCATCAAAAACCACTTGCGACCATGAACGAAAATTAGCAAAAAAATACATGTAGGCTAAAGCAAAAAATTTGATAGTTCTAATAGACATTATGTGAAAGGGTGCCTCACAGCATCTTAAAAAAGGGAGCGTCCGAGGCAAATGCCCAATTTGCCTCACCCTAAATCCGCCACTGGGTAACGTCATTGCATCTGAATCAGTGTTGTCGAAAGATTTCTTTCAATAGATATTGGATCAAGTACAATGAATTTCTTGAAGAAATTAATGCTGCACCCATGTGTCAGGCTTACGTAAAAATTGCTACGAGGCTTTTCTAGTCAGTAGCAGCCATTGTACTCTTGCCTCTCTTGCTTCAGTGTTCTACCACCAATCTTAGCTTTTTTGTTGCAGCAAGACAGTTTGAAACAAAAGTATATTGAATAAATCCAATATTTTCTCTCGCTTTCTGCAGATGCTGTCTTCTTACTAATCTGCTGCCCATTACATACCAAAAAAGACTGAGTTTGTTCAAAACCTTGGAAAAATTGTGGGAAAAGACCGGCATTCCATCTTTGTGCACCCGGATGTTGCACATAGCGTTTTCACTGAAAGCTTCTTGAACGTTGATCCCGGTAGAACGAGCTACGCACACACGGTGTGTTTGCTAAAATGACCATATCTGTTGAATGTCGCTTCGGGCCGCAATTATATATTGCTACGCATTTGCGATCGCGCGACAAATCGTAACGGTCAACAAATTTCCCACTATTGCTAGTATTACTCTATCCTCCAATTCCCAAGCCCTGTGTTTCAAAATCTAAATGTAATAATGTAGGGCCTGCCTTTTCGTTCATTCTAAGCATGCCTAGATGCATGGTGAAATATGCAGTTTTAAAATACGTAATCTACTGCTGCTTATCAAAAATAAAGACGTAAGCGAAGATGCCCAGCAGGTAAATGCGGCCAAGGCCGCGTTTGTCCTGAATGGAATTGCATGGTGAATACCGAGGACAATTGAAGTGTTTTTTGTTGACATCAAGAATGAATTCGCTGTTAGCAACACTGCAGTCTCCTGGTTGTTGACAGTGGTATTAAGTGCTCTAACATTAGCAGGTAATTCTCACAAATGAGCATTCTCTGCTTGTTGCGGTACTTTGTGCGGGGGCGAGTGCGGCTATTTCCAGTTGGAACAAAATATGTGACACTAAAACACTGCAAGTGAAAACGCTGTTTCCAGTCAATATTTTGACTGCAAATTAATTTCTTTAATAATATTAATCTTGTCCAACTGAGTTGTAAAATGAAAAACAAGGAGTGAAGCTCATGAAAAAAAATTGCTGTCAGTACGTGTAATCCTACCACAACATTTCAAATACAAAAACGATTTGAGATTTTTCGGAGGCCATAACAAATTAAGCAAACAGCAGTTTTTATCAGAGCAACAAATATAATTTTTCTCTAGAATTTAACATCAACGAAATTTTTGTATGCTTTCCGCAAACTTTTTCTCACTTTGGTTGTCAAGCAGTACATCGCATTCCCCTCCTAAACATCGTTGTTTCTTCCTAGTTTCATTTCGAGCCGCAAGCGTCGTTGTTGAAACTCTTCTTTCTTTCATGTTTATTCTTTACTTTTATTCCACTTGTCTATGTGAGCGATATTTTTTCACTCACAGGATTGCTGGGGAAGTTTTCGATGAAGTGGTTTGATGCTCGCCAGCTGATAATGGGCGGCGGTCTCCTCAGTGGCGTCGCATTAGTTGTTGGGTCGATCTCTACCCATGTTGCTGTCTTGCAGTTCGCTTTGATTTTCGCAGGTTGGTGAAATAGAATACTGTGTATTAGCTGTGGTGACTATGTCCACTGGTTTGAGCATTTACTGCGAACTTTTGTGTGTGTGAGATGCCTTGCATAGAAGATCACCGTTTTCAATCCTAACTAAGAGATAAACAATAGTATAATATACACTGCAGGCGTACAAGCTTTGAACAACTTAGTGAATGTTGAAGGCAGGTTTTCTGCCAAAAAAATTAAACATATTTCCTGACAAACGATTGAAATCCCGTTCGGGCCACTTTTTTGACTCGACTTCGCAACTTCTTGCAACTCCATAACTCGGCAGCCGACTGAGCTAGAGAGGTCTTCAAACCCTCTACGGATTCTACAAATCTTCTAGTTTACTTTGAAAAACAATTCTTTCGTTTTGGGTTTGGGGTTCTCTGTGCATGACGTCATAATGGTTGCATGTCTTCGCGATTTTATGGCTGAGGTCACCTGGCCTTGGGCGCTAACCCAAGGGGCCATATCTTTGGCTCACGTTTTTGTGGAATCTAGGCTATCATCCAAGTCTTTAGAGCCCTTGGTTTTCTAGCATATCTGGAGCCAAAATTACGNTTCAAACACCAAAAAATTGGGTAAAAGTTCTGCTCCCACAAACGCTGACTCTGGGTATATTATGCCCATATTATATNTGGCCATAACTNGCTAGCAGATTGAGGGAGAGGGCTGTTCAAACACTCTAAAAATGGGGAAATACTTGTAGTTTGAAATTTGAAACAAAAAAAATGTGTTTCAGTTTTGGATGTTGGTTGTTTTGTTGATGTTTACGTGATGGGAGTATGTTTGTGCATATCCGGTTTACATTCCGATGACGTCATCATCCCCTGGGAGCCGACCAAACGAGCCGATTGTGTGGCTCAAAGTTTTTTGGATTCTAGGCTATAGTACGAGTCTTAGAGCCCTTGAGTAATTTTCTAGCGTTTCTGGTTACAAAATTATGGCCAAACTTCCGGATATTAATTAGGGAAATCCCCGCAACTTACTCAGAAAATTCCTGAAATATTTGGAATTTTTTGGCATAACTTTCGAACCAGAAACTTTAGAAAGTCAATCAAGGACTCTAAACACTCGTATTATAGCCTAGAATCCAACAAATTTGAGCCACAAAATCGACTCGTTTGGGCGGCTCCCAGAGAATGATAACCTCATCGCAATGTAAACCGGACATACATGAACGTACTCCCATCATGTAAACATAAACAAAAAAAACGACATCCAAAAGTGAAATAATTTTGTTTATTGCAAACTACAAAACTTTCTTCATCGTTAGAGTGTTTGAGTAGCTCTCTAGCTCAATCTGCTGGCTGGTTATGACTGGCCAATTTTCCCTTGGAAGACAAATCATACTTTTTGTGTAATATTTTTATTTTCGTCGAAAATTGGGCTTTTGAGTCATAATTTTGGCTCCAATTATGCTAGATAGCCAGTCAAAGGCTCCAAAAACGAGGATTTTAGCCTAGTTTCCAAAAAAACTTGAGACAAAAATATAGCCCGGTGGGTTAGCGCCCAGGGCCAGGTAAACTCGGCCAAAAATCATGAAAACACCCCCACGTGTAACGTCACCAACAGAGAACCCCAAACCCAAAACGAAAAAGTTTTTTAATCTGAACGAGATGACTTGTCGAACCCGTAAAGGGTTTGAACATCTCTCTAGCTCAGTCGGCTGGCAACCTAATGGAGTTGCAAAGTTTGGTCAAAAAGTTGCCAGCACGGGACTAAGAGGGTTCAAAATAAAGCGTAAATGTGGTTGATTTGTAGAAAAGTTTTCTACCAACAACAGTTGTTGTCCTGTAAATGCAGTAACTGTATACAGTAAATTCAAGTTAAGCATAATCTCAGTAGCGGACACAGGCTAACTTGGTGGTGGGATGCAATATCGATTTGCAATGAACCCAATGCTTCACAGGACCATATTGCGTAAATCAATCATTTCCGCATACGTACATTTACGAGGAAACAAGTCTAAGCTTGGCTTAGAAGACTCTTGAGTGATAAAACTGGTCAAACTTTAACACTAAACCGCTACGGAACCAACAAGCAATGTGGCACAAAACAACGACCTGACGCAGTCACTGGAGTCGGCGCAGGTTCATCGAGGACTCGAGATAAACAGTTTAGGTGACGACATAATACTTATTCTCATTCTAGGTTACGTTTGTTACAGCACAATTACCAGTGGCAGTAGCCAGCATAGTGCTGGAGTGCTGTTTGGCTTGTATGCTGCACAGTCCCGTCACCACGTGGGGGCTTTGGTGGGTTTAGCCCGCCCAAATAAAGCTCCAATCCCCCAAACTGAAACGTGAAACACTATAAATAAGTGGATNTTTGGTTCATTTTATAAGGTCAAGCCCCCGCCCCACAAACGCAAAGNCCCCCTATTGCAAACACTCACAGGCGACGGTTCTGATGCTGCAGCAAGTGAGCGTAGTCACTTGGATGCGGTTTAGTTCAGTGCTCTTCAAATGGGGAACCTCAGTTTTTAACTGTCGTTTGGAGGTCTGCAACATCCATAGTAGTTTGTGGATAACCAGAACCATCGCCAGAAAGTCGTCAATAGGGGGCTTTACCTTTGTGCAGGGGGGCTTGACATTCAAATATAACAAAAATTCCATTGATTTATAATGTTTAATATTTTAATTTGTGGGGATGAGCCCACCAAAGCCCCCAGTGACGACGAGACTGTGTATAACATTTGTTATCGCAGGTAATTTTGATGAAATAATATCAAGAAGTGCGTTGATTCTGTTTATTTTGAAACCGAAATTAAGAGAACGGAAAGAAANAAACAATTCGTGATGAGTGAAAGCACGAAAGTAACGAAAAAACGAAAGCGAGAAAGCACAATCATTCATCGGCGTCCGCAGAAATTTTTCCAGGGGTGAAACGTCGACATTTTGTATATCATTTTGAAAATGCTGACAATCGGTGTTCCCTATAAGATAATTTTACACTGAGCAAATTTGTTTTAGTGAGCATGATTATTTTAGGGCTGAGTATGTAGAGTTTTCCATGAATTACAAACTTTGTGAATTATATAATAAATATACAATCTTGTCAAAATAAGAACAAAATACACATTTCATTCTCATAGCTTCTTGTTTTTGTGCTTTTCCATTGCTTTGGAATGTTGCGAGTGAATGAAATTGAGATTTCACTGCACAATAGTTCTGGTGGTCTTGAGTATTTGCGCACCTTAGAGAAACATTGCTGACAATGCAGCGTAAATGGGCGTTCACAAAACAACTTATCCTACACTACAAAGAAAATGTCTCATGTTAGGGCAACAATCACAAAAAACGCTTCGTTGGAAGCAATAGCCAGATATATTAGTATTACGACAATTTTCACAGAAGACTATCTGCAGGTTTTCAACGCAGGGAATTTCTTTTCATGTAAGAATTGCCATGATTTGTAAAGAAAGAAGCATTGGATTGCCATGGTTTTCAACGAAACCACTAATTATGACTTTATTTGCTTAGCAAGCAGGCCCGCACCCAGCTGATATATTCAACTGAACTAATAATTGAACATGTTTTTGAAAATTGCGGGGCTGAATTGTCCGGTTGCTCTCCCCCTGATTGCGGGATCTGCTAGCAAGACTTGTCAGCATCACTTAGAAACAAGAGCTGCAAA
>JGI24159J19872_10007585_pt1 | contig 14206 bp, 11 predicted proteins | sample Ectturendosymbi4_FD_19872 | JGI IMG/M metagenome (IMG submission 19872) | reverse complement strand
ATGATACCTTTCTCAGGAAATAAGATGTAAAAGCTGTTTCTAGTAAAGTTCAGGTACCGCCATTGTTGTGTCAGCGTCATAACACCAACCTACTAGAAATTCTGACCGGAACGCCGTACCGGCAATAATTGTTTTACCGGAACGGCGTTCCGGCTTACTTCCACCTCTGAATTCATTACCCAATCAAAGGAGTTTTGATACAACGTTATCATTTAGAATAAGGTGGAGCACGACATCACCCAGCGTTCACCCAGGTCAAAACCAATCTGACACCTCAAGCGCATATTTGCAGGGTTCTGCGATTGAAATGTTAGAAACACAGCTGGCTCTGCTTTCCACAGCGGTTGAACGTTTCTGTTTAGGCACACTTTTACCTTTAAAAAATGTTTGTTCATTAGCTACACATTTACTATTAATCTTCGACGTAGAGGCACAAGCTTACTTCCAAACGATATTAAAAACAAGTGTTGCAGCAGCGCTGCATACAACTATGCTTAAATTCAGCAATTCAGCCGAATTACTGTTCGCTCCGTAAAAAAGTTGCCGAATTTGTAGCGACACTCAATATTCCGTTTTGTTCGAGAATACGTTGTTGCAAGAAAATACGTCTGAGAACCCAAAAAGTTAACAAGCAACTTTTGCGCGATCATCTTCCGACGATTTCACGTATTACTGCACCGGATGGAGTTGCTTGTGCAATTCAGCAGCCGGAAAGTGGGAATATTACGAAAATATTACCCAATACCCTGGCCTTTTCGCAGGTTTAAAGGAGGAAGAAATGTTTTTATGAACAGTACAATCTGTAATTTTATGCTCGATCGATGGTCGATAGCAAACAAGTTTGTTGCACTGTGTGGCGTACATCTGCAACCAGAATGGTTTAACTGCTTGTTTCCTACTTCGGATTTGTGTGCAACGTGATAAGCAATTGCCGCTCCGCCAATGCCATGCATTACTGTGCAGATGCCCTCAGTCTTTCACATGCTCCTTGTCCTTCCACAGCTTCTTCACCGTGTTGCGCAAGTATCGTACACTGTACCTTGTTTAGGTCTTGGAAAAAGATAACATTCATGATAAGGCTGAGCTCGTAACAAACCCACTTCAGGCTCACCGCTGCAAAATCGGAAACATGATCTATGCCAGCCAGTGGCGTACGCAGAAAATTTTCATGGGGGGGTTCATTCCACGGCGTATGGTGGTCATTTGTATTTGGTGCGCGCTGTTTGTGACGTCACAATGCGTCATAGTCATGTTTCCAAACCAACGTTTTGGCGACGTTTGTTGACATAATATTAACATTTTTCAATATCCACTCCCGATATTTTACGTGTCATTGCACTGAATGTAAACTATTAGCGCTCCAAGTTGACTATTGGAGGAAAATAAACTCAACGCTACGACACAGCAGTTCATAACTGCAAAAATATCAGGCTACGCGTTAAAACGTGGAGTGAAACGCACTCACCAATGCGTCAGAACAATTTGCAACGACAAAATGAGGCTGCGCTGATGTCTTGTCGAATACGAGCAGTCGAGCTCGAGCATAGAAAGTGTGCGGCTAGATTGGCTGACGTACCACCGGTTTGCAAGACCGAATCTTGCTAAATTACACAAGAATTGAGAATGCGCATAAAGTACGCAAGAAAACTTTCAATTTTTCGTTATTTATAGACTTCCAGCAAATTTTAGTTTTCTTTTTCCCTGCTGAGACATTATCAAATGCCTGAAGGCTTCTATGCTAGCAACTGCTGTTTGTGAGCTCGTGAAACACTTTATCATGCTACAGAAATTGGTAATGATGCCATTGTGGCCAGCGCTTGCGCTGATCAGCCTTAGCAGACAAAATAAAGGCAATTATTTCGGAAAAAGTGAACTATCGCGGAACAAACTCTTAAACATGCGCAGTGGACGAAAGGACTGCAAAAAGTGGTGCGATGGTTTCTGGACGCAGACGATAACCCAGATTCTCACCGAAACCTAATTAATACTTTTTGGCTCATTTACAATGTTCCTTGAAATTTGCATGCAAATTCATTCCTTAGTATTTGCATTAAGCCGACAATTTAACAAGCAAAAAGTATGCAAATGCAATTAATCTTTGCGCAGGAAATCAAGTTTTTGTAAAATATCAAGCTCAAGGGGAGGGTTTTAACCCCAACCCCCCTTGCGTATGCCCTTGATGTATAGGCGTAGCCAGGGGGGGCTAAGGGGCCATGCCCCCCCAAATGTTTAGAAAATATAGTCATTTTGTGCTTTGAGAAGCGTTTTTCCAAACAAAAAAATCAAACATTTTGGCCCCCCCGAAATTTCTGGGCTGGCTACGTCACTGCCTTGATGCCACCGCTCTTCAACCGGTGTGCACGGTGCACTAAAATATACGTGGGGTGCACCACTAGGAGGAAATTCCATCACACACATCGACCGCATTGATGAGGGGAGCAGTTGAAAAGGAGATTATTCCCCGGTTGGAGTTGTTGGTTAATAACATGCAACAACAAAAAAGCTATTAAATATTATTTCCTCGATTTCGTTGTGTTTTTGTGCAATACTGCAGTGTAATAGTCACTTTGCAGGATGATTTTCATGTCGCTTTGCACCTCGTTTTATCTTTTAAGTAAATAGGGTGCATGAGTTCGTCAAAACATGTTTAAGGGTGCACAATAACAAAAAAGGTTGAAGAGCACTGGTCTATGCATCCATCAAATTCGAAAGAGGCAGATACGTGTATCATTTATTTATGTATACGCTTCGTTGTTGATATATCCTATTAGTTTTCTGCCATAGTTTTACTTCAGGCAACCTTGCACTGGCGACGTAGTCGAAACTAGAACTTGGTTCAAACTTCAAGACCATGCAGGACTTAAATGTGGTGAGACCGAGACCTGTTTGTTGCAGAGCGATACTTTAAAACTTTTCAGTTAGCATCTAAAATCTCGCTTTACCTTTAGCGCTACACCTGCATGCATATCTGATCCTTTGTCATGGTTTTTCTGGACTTTATGAGAAAACTGTGTGTACCACTAACAATTCCATAACACTTCTTAGCTTTAAATTGGCCGAATTTCAAAAATATTTGTCAAGAATATTGGTTTTCTTTCTCTAAGGATATATCCAGCAGCGACCACGTGGTGGCGCTTCACGCTGGTCAAGCGACTCAGACCTCGAGATACGTCTTGAGACGCGGAGCAGAATTTTTGTCATACTTGTCAAAAACTTGCCAAAACAATCGGGTTTTACGTTTTTGTTTTTCACACTATTTTTCAAGACTTTCAACGTTATTTTGTTTCAAAGTAGACAATTGATTTGTCCCTTGTTTTATAAAAAATCGCCGGAGAGCATTTTGTTCTCAGGAGTAATGCATGACTTGCATGTCATCGGCTTGTTGTTGAAACGATGTGTGAAATTTCTTTCGCTTATGAGAACAAGGTTTTGACAGAACTGAATTCCAATATTTGCCGGGATTCCATAAACTCTTGGACCACTGCGCCACTGGACCACATGTTCAACTGACAATGACATCCAGCTCCAACCCGCACACTTTGCGCGACCCCCCCCATTTCCAGAAATACGTCATCACCACAACATGACATCGGGAAAAGCTTTATTTCCCATCCCAACAAACTATTCCATCGACTCGAGCAGCATGCGGCAAGCACACGTCTAAGTGGAGACAAATCTTACGTTTTGAACACATCACATGGTTCAAGACTTATGGTAACAAGGCGGTAGTTATTGCACAGACAATAGTCAGCAAGCTCTGAAGAGAGGGTGGGAATTTAAAACTCATAAGATGGAAGAGGGCAGTAGTAGAGTTAGTCACTCAGCATTAAAGGGGGAAACAGGTTTTGTTAATTTGCATTGCACGCATACGAGATGCCATAGTCCTCTTGCGTCGGCGTTTTTATATTGACGGCGGCTGATTCCGAGGTTTCAGGAGTACACATACGTCACAATGATACTTGCCACGTCATAAAAGTTACATTGCGCACAAACTGAGAACAAGTTTGAAGGAGCAGCTGTCATGACAACGATCAAAACAATGGATTTCGATAACTCATACACTGCACAACTGCGAGAAGAAAGATATAAATAAATACGAAAATAACACGGAAATCATATCTGTGTTGTCGCGTAACAATGCAAACGAGAAAACAAACTGACTTAAAGCAGCCCCCCTGGTTGGGCGGGGGGTAAACTGGTATCACGAGAGGANTTTGTTACGGAAAATCTTCACAATGCTTAAAATAGATTAAGAAGTTTTGGCCGGAGGATTGCCAGACATNATTATTTACAAGAAGTCACAGCAGAACAAACTTTTCCCAACAATATAACGGAGCGAATATACATTTAATGTGACCAGCGAGTCGCACATCACTGATGGCAGGGAGGAGGTTCGTGCAGCGCCCCTGCTGCTGCTGCGAGGCTATCAGACCAACTTGTCCGAAACAAGTTCGTAAAAAATAAGTAAACAGCACGAAATAAAAAGCTGTGACTTGGCCGTCACGCTCGGCTGAACCCGGCCAAGTCAGCTATGACAGCGGCAGCAAACAAGGGTTTGTGTCGCAGCAGAAAATAGTGAAAAATTATTTTTTTTACAATAAAAAAGAGAGTAAAGACAATTGAAGAAAAAGTGCAGACCACTGAGGAGTAAATGCGTGACTGACTTTGTAAAAACACCCTATTAAGTATCCTTCGGTGGGAGGCTGCAAGCTTGCTGCAGAACTTTGCGCTTCAGGGCAAGATGGAAGGGGACAAATCACTGGGGGGTCATGCAGGGGGTTCTGACGACAGAGGCAAGAAAATAGTTCAAGCGGTCGAGTCTGTACTTCACAAACGCAGGAACATCGAGCAGCTCAAGCCGAACGTGTTTTATTCGAGTCGGTGGGTGTGACGTGTCCAAAACGGTAGATGATGAAACGGATGCCGATTTTGTGCATTTGACCTGAGGTAACCTCACGCGATGAAAACGCTGGAAACACTGCTCGTTTCTGCGTCAAGTTAGTGACCACGGATCCGCCTGCCATGACGCAGCTCGGATAAAACGCAGAGTTTATCAGTCAGACGGCAGCGACCTCGTAGCCTAACAGATATGTTTCAGGGATCGTATGCCAATGCTTTTCGGTTCGGCTCTCAGCTTTACGACTTTCGTTTTGGTAGTGGTTGTTGCACAAGTATCCACACTTTTCATATCTTCCGTTTTGCTTTACATTTGGGCTTTAGGTTTAGTGGTTAGGTTTAGGGCAAGGCTGGCCAACTCGCGGTTGGTTGTTTTAAGTGGCCCGCGATGTAATAAGTTCGTAAACAGACTTTTCAAATTTTTAGTATTTTGTTTATAGGCTCAAGTATATTTGCCATCAAAACACACCAAAATTATACCTGTTGATTTTGTTATTGGACTTACTACCCAAAAACTTGTATAACAAACGCTTCGAAAATGTGTCAATTTTTTAGATTTGGTTTACATCCAAACAAACTGGCAACACTGCGTGCAACTATAAGACTCGTTATCACCTCGTGTTATCGCATAAAACTTATCAAAATCAAGGAATTTGTTACGTCACAATAGCTTATTGTTACGTACATAAAATGTTTGTGGCCCGCAATAAATTTCCTCATTTGAAAGTGGCCCGCAACACTAAAAAGGTTGGACAGGCCTGGTTTAGGTTTAAAACTTCATGTTTATAACGGAATCAGTCGAGCAAAGCACAAACTCCCTCCGATCCTGCCGTGTCGCAGAAACGAGCAGTGTTTCCATCGCGTGAGGTTAACTCAGGTCAAATGCACAAAATCGGCATCCGTTTCATCATCTACCGCCAAAAACGCATCGGCGGACAAACGAGATGACGTCACAATGAGAAACAAAGAAGTCGTAGCAAAAGGTGGACGGAAGGTATACAGTGTTTGGAACATCGACATCTCTGCGCTGGGCGATGAACTGCAGGCGGAACGGAACGAGAAGACAAAGTGGGAGGACGCCTCATCGCGAAGGCACAGTTGCACACGCGGCGAAGTACGTTTGCGTCGGGCGAGCTTTTCTGCTCGTCACCGAAACACAGTTTAATAACGAGCAGTGTTGGGGGGGAAGTGCACGGTTATATAATCTCGTCGGCGACAAAAGCAGCGTCAATAATTTGATAAAGCACAGAATCTCCAGAAAAGACGGTTGGACACGATGACGACACATCGACTCCATCGCAGGATGCTGTTGCAAGATACAGCGGAAGGGTCGGAGCATTAACTCATCACCGGGTTCCAGGTACTGCTCCACTGCACACGTGACGTCACGTACAAAAATCACAATTGCCTTCAATCGGTCGAAATCCTTCGGATCAAGGAAAACTCCAGTGTTGAGGATTTAACTTTTCGCAACAGCGCGGCTACAAGCCAAGATAGAAAGTACGATGTGCGATTAATCTGTAAATATAGTTCAAACTCTTGCGAACTGTTCAGAAATCCCTGAGCACTTTTCGTTTTTCATCCAACTTGGAGCAAATCACATTTACTGGCTGCGCCAACCAAAGAGAAGTGACTTTTCGCACTTGACCGCCACAAGGGCCTGTTGCGAGGACAGGGGGGGGGGTTGGGAACCGAGCCCCCACAGCTCAAGCTTTTCCCGGTCTCTAGGTGGCGCTGATGTTGGGTGGGAGTGGGGGGTGCGCGAAAATCTCATGTCGTGTTTATTTTTGGTCTCCACCCCCCGATGAAGCGGGAGATCTTGTGCCGATACAACTTGCAAAGCTCGAAGTCATGTTCGAGCATCTCCTCCGTCAGTTCCGCCAACATCAGGCCGTCGATTCTCTCGTTGCTGAAGCACTGGACCACGTCTTCGCTCAAACCGATGTACCTGGCAAGCACGGGGTTTTAACACATTGTGACGTAGCATTACACGTGGTCGTTACACCTGATTTATAGAATCTGTGAACAGCTATGCGATGACGGGGAGAAAAATTTGGCTGCTTCTTTACTTTGCCGAATAAAAATTGGCTCTTCTTGGTATCGCAGAAATCAATTTTGCTGCATCAGGAATGCTGGGGGTGAGGAGTTAGAAATACTTTATCAATTAGATACAATTTCTTGGGTTAATCCGAAGCAGCCAGGGTTGACTGACGTAAACCAATGATTTGAATTAAGCAACAAAAATAACAAAATCATAACCAGTTTTGCACCTTTGTGCGATTTCTATGGCTCATTTAATCAGCATTCTAATAGGTTTTCACTTATATCAGCATAGAAGGAAAAGAGTTTTTACGACGACACAAGTTCAAAATTTTATCAATCGTAGCTTCAGTGAGGTCACATATTCTATGTTAACTAACTGCAAAAATGACATGTGGGCTGGAATCATTTTTTTCGGTCACAGACGGGATTTTTTTGAAATGACCGAAAAAGTTACTTCGGCCACAATGTGCGAAATGGCAGGTTAGTGAACACAGCGACTCTTAATACTATTAATGGACAAATGACCGAAATGTCTCAGCGAAAAAAAATAGGAGGGTGCTGCTGTTATGGACTGGTTTGCATTGGAGGATGACGTATGAACGCGAAGGAGGTTTTAATGAAATTGCAGCTGTTTCTAGTCGCTGTACTTTAAAAAAAACACAAAAAGTTATATTAAAACAAACTCATTAAAATTGAAAATTCCACGTGTCAGGCAGCCCCCCCCTACACATTAAATCAAATGAATCATAAAAAAAATGTTGTTTAAATTAAAAAAATCCGATTTTTTCATATTTTCAAATAACCATGATTTCTATCAACCTTGAAAGCAACAAAACGGGTGAACTTTAACCCGTTTCATTTCAGTCACTGGAATTTGACCGGACGCAAGTACAGGAAGAAACAAACAATAGTTTCGCCGGCGATCTGGTTTTGCAGCAGAAGTAGTTTCGCGCCGTGGTAGAGATGAACAAGGAAAGTGACTGACCTCAGCGAGAAAACCACCTCCTCAATGGACAGTTGCGACGTTTCGTCCGGAGGTCTCCAATCAACCGGAGCCTGGAAAAAGGTCGGGCAGGTTCAGGCCAAAGGTTGTGAAGGTGGTGAAAGCTGGCGTGGCAGAGCGACAAGCAGGACCGCAACCAGCTGATATTCTCGGGGGGCAAAATGTTTGTTACTAGTTGTAACTAACAACTAAACATGCTTTTGAAATCTCGTGGAAGCGCTGGTGACAAGCTTGTTCGGAGTTGTATGTAACTGACAAACAGGTCGTGGCGGTAGAATAAAATGTGCGAACCTCCACTATTTCTGTCAAATTAAGAACAAACCTATCTACGTACGGACAAGTCTACTTGTTTCAATACAGAGCCGTCTTTTTTCCACCTTTCTGTTTCAAACGCCACAACTTTCATCGCCGCGCGTCCCCATGCAACCCCCCCATCAACACGAGGATGGACAGGCAGCAAGTACCGTTTCACAAGTCATACGTGCGACTCAGCCGTTACAACTTTCTACGATAAAATATGTGGGAAGAACCCGAACCAGTCAAGCGAGACGGCATGCAAAAATATGACGACATTCCTCCCAGCAACGTCACAAACGCAATGAAGCGGAACCGATCTTCTCAAATACGTTGTGTGAAGTGAACGCAGGAGCACTCGGAAGTGAGAAATAAACGCGAGCTGCAGAAGAAACTCATCCAAAGAAACGCAGTACGCACCGACACGTATCGCTTCTGTGACATTTTCGAAAGGCATTGTGACGCAACATCGACGTCTTCGCTAAGCATGGATTCCCTCGTCGATGTGTCGTCACAAACAGCGGCACCTACGCAACAAAAGAAATCATGCGTGTGCACAATCAACCATATCAGGAGTGCAGTCACGTGGAACCATAGCTCCAAAATTTCCAGCAAATTTTGTTGAAGAAGAAACTCTGCCCTTCATAAACTGCATTGAAACGGAGACGGAAGCGGGAAGAGCTTTGGGGTGGAAAACCAACAGCTTTGTAGAACACCAACTGTTGCATTGATTTCTATGTTTCACTTGGAGATGACGCGAGACGCTTGGTGATCGGAAACAAAACTTTGCGGTCAGAGTTTGGTGGACTACGTCATGCGTAGATGGGCCGGTCTGGCAGAGGCAGCATCGGACAGCGCCAGAAGCCGTCACGATCAAGACTGCGAATGGTTTTAAGAAGCAATTTAACGCAGATTTGAGAAAATACTAGTGTCTTTCTTAATTTTTCAAAATCCCATGTTTTCTCCAAAAACCAAGACCACCATTTTTCCCAAATTGCCAAACAATCCTCAAAAGCGAAGCATTATAGCAGTTACTTGTTTTTGGGCACTAAATAGCTTCCAATTATAGCACCGTACTTTTTTATACAGTGATCGCTGTATCTTTGAAAAGTGCTCTAAAAGAGGTTACTTCTCTGTCGCTTATACATTGCTGGAAATCGGCTTTGGATTTGCAAGTTACGTCCTTGCAATTGAAACAAAGCGTCTCTTGTGGAGAAACCAAAGCTTTACAATGGGCTACTGTTTTGCAACAATTCGAAATAAAGAAGCTTGCTTCGTTCTTATTATCACGAGGACTATATGATTTCTATCTAAAACTTTTTGATGCGATCTTTTGATTTTTTTCGCAAAAAAAGCAGCAAACCAATGCTTGCTTTTTTCTTTGAGGAAACTTACAAAATGCAAGTGAGAATCGAGTTACAATCTGCCACTGCAGTAAAAAGAATAAAATATACTGAATTGAGTTACTCACCAGTTGTTATGCTGGCCGTGTGGAGGCCATCAATTGGGGGTAGAGACAATGACTCAGCATCAGCATCAGCATACACGTCAGTGGATGCAGGAACCCGGAAAGTCTCTGGAGTGGATTCACTACTTGCTAGTGTAACGTCAGTCGTGTCTTCAACACTGTCTTGGTTATGGCCGAGGTCGAACGAGGGGGAGTTTGGTCTTCCCGCTGATCGCGCATGAACCCTGCTGTTGTTGTTTTGAGACTGTTGGGAGTCATCTGCGTTCAGGAACACATTGTTGTGAAAAACTTCACTGAATCTTTCTACACTTCATTGCCGCAGAGGTATCGTTTTTTTAATTAAACCAGTACTTTTGCCTGAGTTCGTCGTCGTTGTGTTGTTTATTTTAACATTCCACACGACCACGTCAGACTTTGGGGCGTATTACTGGCCAGCCAGGTTTGGACACGTGTCCAAGGCCTCCTAGAAACAAGGGGGTCTTGATATGTCTCACTAGGAAGGAAGGTGTTCGACAAATTCCAAGATAATGAATGTGATCTGCACCTTGTTCATCAGCGACGCCACGCTAGTCGCTGATGGAGCCACCTGCCCATGCTGATGTGAGACGGTGGCTGTCGTGACGTCAAACGGTGCAACGGCATGCGGNGCAACTGGGGAGTGTTNTAATGTAATTTCACGATGGTGAAACTACACAGTTCGGCTGCATTTTGTCGATCCAGCAACACAGTGAACACACAGTTACCGAGGCTGGGGCTCGAATGAACCTTGCCGCCGAAAGCCACAGGCAGACCAATTAATATGTGGAGTGCGGAGTACGATACGATTCGGGTTCTGTTTGAAACTTTGTGGCTGTGATGAAGGGTCACAGACTTCAACCTGCACCCACATTTTTGAAACAGGTTGAAAAACATTGTCGAATCGCACCTTCGATGCAAGCTCATGTTAAATCAACAAGTATGAATTTTACTTGTTTCGTGTCAGCATTCTGGCCAAAAAAAACTCGTGAGGTATTTTTTGTTTCAAAAAACGTTTTCGTTTTATTTGAAACTTTTGCCTCAATCACCAAACATGGTTTTGAAGCTTACAACCGCAAGTTTAACCAACAATCCAAGCTGCAATGTTCGGATTACCCCGGACCTTCGCAAATTTGCAATGCTGCAATGTTGTGACAAACGTATACATACGTATGATCTTATACGATCCAGCCCGTCACATTGACTGAACATGTGACATTTATTTGGAATTAGAAATAATTTCGGAAGCAGCCCGATGTTGGTTAAATGCAGGCCAACAAACAAAACAGTCGTTGTATTGAAGCAAGCATTTCTGAGAAGTAAGCGACTCTTCCCATTTTACTGAAATGTTGCCAAGCTATTCTTAGGTTATCCTTTGCTTACTAGGCTGTCTTAAGCTAAAGAACGTTGTGCAATTTCTTGCGTTCTATAATAACATATCGGCTTTGCTGCAAGACGGAGAAGAGTCTGCGCATTCTTCAACATAACTCACTTGTGTGCTTTTCTCTACTACTTTCTATTGTTTGTCCAGATGTGATTCATTTCCACGACATGTAATCCTAACCAGCAACCCTTGGCACGCGTGCCGCAAGTGGCACGCACGGTGACCATCATGGCACGCCTACTTATTTCACCCTCAATGAATTTGTAGTTAGTTTGTTCCCATAGACGCATAAATCTACTTCGATAAGTTCGATTCGCTTCATGGATTACGCAGTTCATTTAAAAGGTGGATCTGAACTAATGTTATGCGTGTCTTAAGCTGTGCGTCACTGTAGCTACCGCGATCCTCAGATAATTTCATCTTGCATGGTACACGAAGTCATCAACATTTCGACATACTTCGTGAACTGGCAAAGTGCGTTTGGAAGCTTGCAGTGCCCTTACCCGAACTCCAGCGCAGAACGACGGACGACATTCTCGCTTCAAACTTCTCTTGGAAATTGAACGAACCACGTTTTGATGCNTGGNAATGAAACATCCTAATATTACCTGCGTTTCCCGCACGTGGCAGGAGCTTCATATGATGAACGATACAGAGCTTCATGTGAGCGGTTTCGTCTTGCTCGCAATTGGCGGATATACCCTGATGTTTGTAAGACATCATTTGTTTGGTAATTGTGCATAAAACCTAAACTGCGCAGGTTATTCAACGTTTAGGTATGACTTCACTTTTGCATCTCTGTAGCTCTCTTTCCCTCGCGGCAAGCTGTCTGACGAGACCAGCGCAAGAGCATTCGCTAAAACAATTGCTGGAGATCCCTCTGGCAATGTTTATTCATTCCAATCAACAAATCTTCCTCGGCATATTCTGCTCACAAAAGATTTAAGCGAACAACGTTGTGCTCGTGAATGTTTTTTTCTGTCGACCAAACATTATCGGTCTGTACGCAGTGGCGTAACTGACGGGGTTCAAGGGGGAAAGCCGCCCCCCTGGCAATCTAAATGTAAAAGCTGGGTCCCCTCTAGTTGACATTTTCATATTTAGTATTCTTTAATTTGTTATCTTTTTACGTTTTTCGGGGTGTTTTCTTTTTTTTATCTAGTATGGACATCTACGACATCCAGAGATTCCCTATCATTACTCAACCTTTTTCTAAGTTTTCGCTAGTGCCCCCCCCTATGGTGACAGGGCCCCTTCAGCTAAACTCTGCCCCCCGTGGTTCAAACCTCTAGTTACGCCACTGTCTGTACGTCACCTAAATGCCCGTAACACTTAGCGTTGCAACTGCAAACCCGATGACGTATAGTTGCGCCTGACCATGGCTTGGACATAAACTGCGCCACGGAAGGTTGGTTTGACAGACGTGTTGATTAATTCTCGGATGTCGCTGATTCGCTTTTAGGAGAACCATTTCCCACTTGATCGAAACAGCGCCGCTGGCGGAGAAACGGCGCATATCGAAACTAAGTTTATTTGCACAAGTTAGTCATATAGACACAAAGCCTGCTGTGGCTCGATTTAGCATCAGTAGCTGGAATCGTTACTTGCTGGCGGTTTGCCACCAACCACCAGGTCCTGCATCTACCTGTTGCTAGGAAGTGGTTTCTGTGATCGCTGCTTGAACACAATCTGTGATCGCTGCTTGAACACAATCAATAGACTTTCACGTGACCTTTCCTTTAGTATTCTTTCAACATGTCACGCAATGAGCACTCAATAGGCCTTTCACCATAAAACTACGCAATTTAGTCTTCTTAGGTCATCTAATTTTTACCTGTTCAGTATTCTTGGCTGAGTATGTTTGCTGACAAAACACTAGCGCCTTGTAGTGCCATCTCTCACCACCAACAGACATTCCCGGTTACTTTCTTGTCTTTCTGCGGCTGGTCGTTAAATCTTATGCGTCTAACGCTGCTCCCATGGCAACTGACACCCTTACCTAGGATGCATTTGAAATTAGGAATTTCGAAAAAGTTTGCACAATTTTCTCGGCCCATATTTCATGGCATGCCACTGTGGTACGTAAACAAATATGAAAATTTTCAGGTCAGTCGGAACATTTCTAGGAGGTGCACACAGCAATCTGATAATCACATATTTCAAAAACACGACTTTTTTGTTTATAATCCATTTTCATTCCTTCTATGCTTCCAAATGGATGCCAGTCACAAAAAGAGGCCGTGAACGTTCACGCAGATTCATCATCAGAAGTATTACACGGATTTAATTTCCTTTTACTTGATCTTCTCCTCAGATCTGGCTTCTCACCTCGTGCTTTTCAGCAGCTTGAACAACATTTTAATAATTTTGATCAATTTTACGGTAGACAGAAAATCATAACTCATTCGAACACCGCGTTCTGCAAGGTCATGGCCGTGGGTGCAATTTTATGATCGGATTTTCTACTGCGCAGCTTCGTAACTGGCATTCCTTGGCCATTGACAAATTGGCGAATTCAAAAAGTTCGTAGAAATTTTCTCTGGGTCGTCAGCGATTTCAACCGCAAAGAAAAACTCTGCTTAAGCGGCCTGCTGAGCTGATGTCATTTTGATACGTGTAGCCAAAGTAGTAGTTAATTTTGAAACATATTTCTTGGAATAAATGCTGAGGTTCCTGGATCTGGGCGCAGAGTTCCAGACATCTGTGACTGTGCACCAGCAGCAGGTGAATGACATTTCCTAATCATCTTGCGGTATTGTCTCATCGATTTGGTCGCTATTAAAATCACTATCTGTGGCTTTAAATTCTTCTGATTTTCGCGTTACTTCTCTTTTCTCCGAATTTGCGATCTCTCTCAGCTTTTCTATTCACTTTTTTCCTAAGCTTATTGTCATAGGATACCAAGTCATTTTTCGAATTTCTGTAGTTCCTTCTCTTTTTGCCTTACTTCCCTCATTTTCGCATTACTTCCGTCTTCCTTCTCAGAACTTGCGCTCTCTCTTTTCCAGCTTCTCTATTCACTTCTTCCTAAGCTTATTGTCATGGTACCGCATAACTATCTGTCGAACCGTGCTCATGGAGTTGAGAAAAAACACATCGTGTT
>JGI24159J19872_10007584_pt1 | contig 14208 bp, 8 predicted proteins | sample Ectturendosymbi4_FD_19872 | JGI IMG/M metagenome (IMG submission 19872) | reverse complement strand
TGTTGATGCATCATTATGGAAAATTTTAGGACACCGTGCTGCATTCAGATTCCAAGTAGGCCAGTTAGTTGTACAGGAGGTTGAGTGCAATTAATAGCCGAAAAAGAAATATGAGTTGTTGCGTCACTTGTTGTTCATTGTGTGCAATTAAGAAGAATGTTATTGTTGCATCACAGTTATACGATATTGCCGATGTACAGTTCACAGTAGAAAAAGAAAGCCCGTTGAACTTCTGCAGTTTATTTAAAAGCATAACCTTGGGAACTCTGTTCCAAATATAGTAATAATGCTGCGGATTTTCCTCACAATTGCAGTTAGTGTTGCTACCTGTGACAGGAGTTTTTCGAAACTAAAACTGATCAAGAATTACTTAAGATCTAGTATGAGCACCTTGCGGTTGAGAAATCTTGCCACTCTGTCTATAGAGCAACAATTGACAGATGAAATTAATTTTGATATTGCCATTGAAGAATTTGCCAACAAAAAGGCAAGAAAAGTTACTGTGTAGAAAATTGTAGTTTTCATTTCAAAAGTTAAGATGGTCCTAATTTTTTACACTTTTTTTACTATTTTTTTCTGTATGTAATTTTTGCTTTTTGTTTAACTGTTACTTAAAATGTTTGCGTTTTTGGTGTGTATTTAAAGCGTACCATGTTTGAACATGTGAGATTACTGTAATAATATAATGGTGCACACACTAGTTAATATATGTGCAAATCTTTAAGAGCCAGTCACTGTGCAATACGTATTTTTATGGGTTTGGGGGCGCCAAAGTCAAGGGCCACCCTGGGCAGCCCACATTCTAGCTACGCCACTGCTGGTGCTTCATATGAATTTTCAACTGTTAGAAAATAAATAGAAGGAACATTCGGAACTCAAAAACGACGTCAGTGACTGACGACGTCATTGACTGGTCCCTCCCGAGCAAAATTCTTGGCTGCACTACTGCCATTCTGTGATTTTCAACAAACCCACATTGCACACCAAAAAACATATTCGTACAAAAAACAGAAAGCTTGTGTTATGAACAAAAACATATGAGTGCGTTGTGCTTGTTTGAATTGAAACAANAATCGAATACTGATTTAATTACAATTAAATGCTGGTTTAATCATAATTAAAGAACTATAAACATTAACATTTGAACAATCTTTTTGTGGCTCAAGACGTTTTTCATACCGATGGTAACATACTCCGTTGATGGTATCTATCATTAATTGTAGGCAGTGGTGCAACTGACGGGAAGTCAAGGGGCGAGCCGACCCCCTGGCAAGATAAAAGTAAAAACTGGGCCCGCTTCACTTTACATTTTGATATTTAGTATTCCTTAATTTGTTGTTTTTTTTGCGTTTTTCGGGGTGTTTCCCTTTTTTATTGAATATGGACATCCACGACATCCAGAGATTCACTATCATTTCTTAACCTTTTTCTGAGTTTTGGCTAGTGGGCCTCCTTCAGCTAAGCTTTTCCCCCTGGCTCAAACCTCTAGTTACGCCACTGATTGTAGGAGTACATTTGCTATTATTTGTGCAATCTTGAACGCCAGCGGGACCTAAAATCCCACAAAATATATAATCCCAATGTCTTCTTCCTCTAACTGAAATTGTTTTTTTTTAATTTGTAGGCACAGAGAAACATCGAAATTTAAACAATCAGTCCTAATTCTTGTTTCACCAATTTCAGTTGTGTTACGCGTTTAGGGGACCTCGCGGTCACGACCTTGCCCGGAGCCTCGCGTTCATTTAATCCGGCCCTGCCACCAGGTATTTAGTGGAGCTTGTTTGGGAAATAGTATTATCATTAAGTTTTACATTAAAGGCATGAGATCGCTTGCCACTGGGACCTACAAGCATATAAGAAGGTTTTGAATAATTTAAACACAACTTGTCAAAACGCATCCATTCATCTACTTTCTGTAGTTTAGTATTGACTCCTTTTTGCAATCCTATGCTATTTCTGCTTAAAATAGACAGAACAGTGTTATCAGCAAAAGAGTAGAAGTGAATGCAGATTCCTTGGGTAAATCGGTGATATGTAGAGCAGAGAGCAAGGGCCCAAATGGTGACCCTTGGGGGACTGGGTTATTTTAAGTATAGATGATCTATAGCTCCCAATTACGTTGTACTGTTGACGTCCTTGAAAGTAACTATAGCAACAGCAAAATGTTTAATTATGAGATAAAACATTTTGCTTGGTGAAAAAATTATTGAGATATTTTGTGGACAGACCCAGGCATCAAAAAATTCTTATTGAGCACTTATTCAACAAAGCATGGACTTGTAATTCCTGGTCAATAAGCAAACTAGGTTTTCTTAACACGTTTGGTCTTGAAATCTTTAGTTGTCGAATTAAATTCTGATGCTCAATATTAGGAAAGATAGGAATTTTAACAAGCGATTTGTCACAAAACAAACAAAGCATGAAAAGTTTCCATAGAGATTGTGCTTTCGGCGTTAACAAATACGTGCTGCATCTAACCTGCTGGCCAAAGTTTTCAACCAAGGACGTACTCTTTGAATCATTTCCTCATTTCGCATGCACGCAAAGGAGCAAAACTGTTATTTTGTTGACTCAGCTGAATCAACTTACGCGAGAAGTCTTAATCGATATACCATCATTTTTTACTGGCGACTCCCGAGACTAAGAAACAAAAGAATCGCATAGCTCAGGGGTACCCAACCTTTTTACATTCTCGTACCACATGGGCATCCCGTATTGTCAACCCGTACCACTTCTTCCAGAGCAACTAATCTGATCGAATCTTAGTTTATTCAGAAGAATAATATACAGTAAAATAACAATAAAAGACTACAACTAAATTTAATGAGATATTTATTTTTGTTTACCTTCCACCAACTGGTCGATGCGTGGCGTAAATTTGCTAACAACGCATCGAAAGTCATAATGTTGCGATACAATAGGAATAGCAGGCTGCAGGAAAATTTATTTATTTAGAAACAAAGCCCGATGCGTAAACTAGAAAGCTATGAATCCAGGTTTTTGTGAAAAACTGGAAGTTACTCGCGTACCACCTGGAAGACTTTCGCGTGCCACAGGTTGGGAAACCCTGGTATAGCTGTTAGTCACGACTGTAGAGTTTAGGACTGAGTGTGCGAAGGTCCACTGAGGCATCGTTTTCATCAACTAGCAGAAACCGTCTGTGACGCAATGTACTGTGTTGTGTGAAAAAAGCCTTGTGCGCGGAGACCTACAGTATGTGATCCGACACCAACAAACGCAGCTTCCTTCTGCAAGATTGTCAGGAATTGTTCTTTCTTTACAAAGGAAGCGATAGCTCGTTGAGATGAGCCATGCGGACATTCGTGAAGTAGGTCATGCCACGCACCATCCGCAAAACCATCTGTCTTAGCCCTCCGCATGAACAGTGGACTAGTTTGAATCAGGCATCTTTTCAAACGAATCGTTTCGGTTTCAGGCAATTCGAAACTTGCCCTTTGAGAAAAGAAGTCCTGTGTATATGTCAGTAACCAAGCTCATGGTTTGTCAGAGGGTAAATGAAGTTCAATCAGCTTTCCGCTCTGTAGGTCCTTATTGAGGTTTTAGCAACATTGTTTATTTCAATTTTACATTGTTTTGGTGAGGAAACACCGGCGACTTTCAAGGTTGGCGCCTTTTTGACTGTTAAGGCTCTCGTTTGACACGGTTGTATGGGGTTTGTATTCAACCTCGTTTGCTTGTTCAGAGTGAAAATTTTCACTCAATGGTTTGAAAACTCAAACGAATTAATCTCTTCACCAAGCTTGTTGATAGAATGTAAAAACTCACGAAGCTCGCTTCTTTCTAAGCCAGTGGTTGGAGTTACAGAACCCCGCATGGTACCTCGTGCACTCACTGTACCGTTCGGAGTTTGGACATCAAATTATGCTTTCTTCAAAACCTGCATACATATACACTTTACCAGCGGACAGATTAAACCAGGGGTCCCAACCTGGAGTGTATGTACCCCTGAATAATATTTTCAAAAATCCCTACATGCTTATTGTTAAATATATCTATGAATAATCATGATAAAATATTTTGTCATAAGAAATTTTAGGTTTACATGTCCATCTGGCGAAAAGCGAAGAGGTACATTTTCATCTCTTGTAACGTTGAAGGGGTACACACGGTAAGAGAAAAGTTGGGAATCCCTGGATTAAACCATAAACCAAACCTCCTCCGAACATCCGAGATTGATTTACCGAACCCCTGAAGCTCGAACGGTGGCAAGTTTAGAATCACGGTGCTAAGCAGTAATTGCAATTGAATTATTTTTCCTTCGAAATTTTGTTTATGTTGCCCAGACGACAAATGTTCGCTTTGATAAGTATTTTACCTTTCCTGTTAAGGTTGACTTTCAAGTTCGTCAAATAATCACAGACCAGTGTAGTTTGGTTTAGTTGACAAACGTACACCACAGCGAAATAGGTTTTAAATTTAAACAGCCTTTAACTCAAGCAACTTTTCACATCACTGGCAATTTTCTGCACTGCTGTAGGTGCGTAACAGAGATGAGTGGACTGTCATATTTTACAATCCAGATCCAGTCTTGAATTTTCTCAATCCAAGTCCAACCATAGTGCTAAACTGTTTTCAAATGTAAAGTCCAAGTCCAATTGAAGTCCGAAGAATTAACAAAATACCGCTTTTTAACAACAAATATGCCGCAATTATTCTCCATTAACTCAGTCCAAATCTAGTCCTGATTCTCAATTTTTGAAGCGATTTGCAATCCGGTTACGATCCAAATCCAAAAGATTCGTTATAACCCGGTTCCAGTCCAATGATCTTCTCTGGCATTAGTTGTATCTCTTGCTTTCAAATGTCAAGCGAGGGAGAAATTGTCATGTTCTTGACTTCGTTTCTTGTTTCTACGCAATTTCATGGTTATTTGTTTTTAATTGCGACCCTGGTATATTTAAATGAAAAATGCTGTGATCTCGGTAACGTTTTGATTGACCTGATGACGGACCTTGTTAGGGTATGCAAGATTTGTATGTATCAATTATGCGCCACTGGGCAAGTTTGAAAGGAACTGCCTTGTTAAAAGAGAGGTTGTAATAAAAACATACAGAGCAAAATTAGTGCCTGCGTGAACGCTATGAAGAAGTCAACACAAGCCACGTTAAGAAAGACACAATGGTGCCGAAGCAGGCGATATGGATTTTTAGCCACAGGCAGGAAATTCAGTACAACAACAAAATTAAGGCGAAAACATCGGGAAATTTTTAAAGTGAACACTGGACATTCTGAAAGAAAGAAATTGATCAATAATGAAAAACTATTGCTTCACAAGGCATTATGTTAGTTTTCAAGAACTGCGGAATGCACATTATCAAAATCATGCCTATGACCCATTTCGGGAAACACGGCTTAGAAATTGTGAAAATCTTCTTTTTTAACTTTTATTGTTTTTGTTAATTTTGGAGACAGCAATTGGCGGCAGGCCGAAGCCTGAATTGTGCTTCTTGCCGCGGTTTAAGGGAACGCTTTGCCCAAGTAGCGATACGGCAATTCACTCAGTGGCCGTGGATCGAGCACCCAACCTTCCAATTGGGAGGCAGACACGTTTACCACTGGGCTGTTTCCCGCCCAAAATCATCTCCACATCCTGGCAAAAATGTCCATCTATGTGTTGTGAATACGCATTATTTTCATTTGCGGCAAGCAATTTAAGTATGCAACAGCAAAAGGAGAAAGGTATCACCACAGTGTTGATTACTTATGCTTGTCATCCATGGTGGACGTTTGAAGGCTGGCAGTATTGAAACATTAACCGAGGAAATAATCACAAGCCTCCACGACAACTTTTTTTGAAGAGGACGTACCGATTTTCCTAAAGGGTACAAATGGACAGCATAGCCGACGGTTGCCTGTTGAGACGGTCATCCATGTATGACTGTAACGCATAAACCTAGAGTGGTTGGTCAAAAAGGATTTGACTAAAGTAGCAAAAGTAAGGAAAAATTGTGCAACAGTGGCATGTTTCTACAACGTACATACGTTAAATTGTAATTTTCCACAAAATATTGGTTAAAACTAAAACAAGAAAAAACAAAAAAATGGGTTGGGAACAGACAGCACTTTCCAGCACATGTAACATTTTTTCGGCTTGTTTGCTTGCAATAACCTAATAAATCAAGAGTTTGAACAACCATGGGTCGAAATTCAAAACTGCACTTGCGCTTGCACAATGCACAAGACTCGCGGTAAATAACTTTACTGACAGAAAATAATCGGTGCGTAACTCGACCAACAGTGCTGCTGAGTAAACGTGCAATTTGAACATGTGCTTTCTAACACTGTGGCAACGCAGTTGCACTGCTTGTCTCTGGATCATTTTTATAAAATATAGCAATTTCTGTAAAACCGAAACTGATATGTTTGGCTGAAATTTGTTACGTCAGCTGTAAATTGTCCGGTTCAGTGATTGCCAACTTTTTCGATGGCATATTATTGGAGGGCGTGCACCGTAACAGGTGGTTTCAGAAACACTTAATTCGTTTTGATTTTGCTTATTGAAAGGCTATCCATCAAGAAGTTTAGTGATTAAAGACCATTATTCTCATTTCAATTGCCTCTTACCTTCACCTTGCCCAAAAAGTGACTGGGGCCCAATATGCACTGAATTAGATACAACGTAAAGAAAAATTTAACAACACATTTTACGGTCCTCGCATACCATGGGGATGGCTCTCGCTTACCACTTGTGGTACCAGTGGCGTGGGCTGGGATTCACCGTGACCCGGCCCAGTCACTGCACCCAAAAAAAGCCACTGTTTGTGAGTTAATAACAAGAGAAGACTCAGAAAGCAGCAAGCAATTTATCAAAGTTGAATTTCGCTCCACTGGCAAAGCACATGTTGGGACATAAACCTCAGTGTCGTGTTTCGGAAGCTCGTGAGCAAGAACATACCTGCAGCAGACAGGTTGCAAATAACTGATTGGTGGTGAAAGGAGGTACGTAAATCTGATTCATCCCACACAGAGCCTTTCGGGATCACATTAAACGTTGAAAGCAAGGAGCGATTAACATGAAATCAAAGAAAACGTAAAAACATTGAGACGCAAACTCGGTTGTTAAAGCTTATTTAAATCGATTGCGATATAACTCCACTTAACTCTTTTATGCATACAGTTTACATTTCTAATGCTTTTGATAAGTTTTCGTTTTGCTCCCGTTTTGGAATGCTTCTGTATGACCATGAAGGTATTGCAGTAGTTGCTGGTGCTTTGCTTCCTTCATTAATTGTTTGCACATTTTTAAATTGCTTGCAAGCAGCTGCTAATGCTTGATGTATTATTATCATATGAATTTTTACGTGGATGTGTTGCATTAGTCACCTCTGTGAAATGGATCATGTATCTGAGACAAACAAAAAAATAAAAAAATAAACAAAAACGAAATAAATAGCACGTACGGAAAAAAATGGATGTTTGTTGCAGGTGGTGCCGCTTCCGCGTGGAAGCGCAATAGAAACACTAATGTTTATTTTTGATAAGACGTACTTTAGGCATTTTGTCGCAAGCAGCGTGTCTCATGTTTTTGCGATGAAAACTTATTTGCAGTGTAAATCGCAAAAACAGCAAACTCTTTTTCCGAAATTGACAATAGCGTTTAGTGTTGCACAGCTTATAACCCAAAATAAATTTCTTGTGCAGTCCAACGCTGTTCTGAATTTGTAATTCGACTGAAACGATTCGAACACTTGGACGCAAAAAAAGTTAGTTTTAAATTAAGCTTCTACTACTGATTTGCACAGATCAGAAAGAAGCAGCATCCACGTGTCCCTTGATTGTTCCAACTGGTGCAAAAATTTTGCAGGTTTGATATACAAGTCTAAATCTCGTGTGCGATTTGTTGCAAGTCCAATGTTTTATGTGTCGTTCATTTAAATCTTGTGAAAATAGTTTAAGGACATTTGAAACTTGCAAAACTAAAAGGGTAGGTTGCAGTTTGGTAATCAAATACAAAAAATGTAGTTGACAAAGAGACCAAACGAGAGTTTTTGATTGATGTAGCGCTAATCAATTCCAGAGACAATATAGAAAAATTCAGCATTTAATTTATCAGAACCCTAGATTGGAAATGGAGAGGATGTGGAACATTCAATCAAGTGCAATGCCAATTGCAAGAGGAGCGCTATTAGAACTTCAGATTTTTCTAAACCACACATGCTCGTCATCCCTGGCAAAAATAAAATCATCCCACAACACATAGCTGTGTTTAGCTCTGCTCATATTCCGAGAATGGTGTTCGATCCAACAAAACCCTAGTATATAGGCCTGCTAGTAAAACACCTATAGTCCTATACAAAGACAAACATCTCGTCATCTAGACAAACATTGTAAAAATTACAATAACAAATCTAATTCCTTTTTTACGTCCCATTCATATCAATTTACACAAACAATCCACCCATAGGCGCAGTCAGGGAGGCAGGGGCCATGCCCTCAACATTTTTAGAATATCTAGTCATTTTGTGCTTTGAGAGGCGGCATCCCAAACAAAATACTGTTGTTCGCCTAAAATCAAACGTTTTGCCCCCCTCAAATTGTTTGCCCACCCAAAAAACAGAATCCATCCATCTTCTGCCAATCGGGCCGACAACCGTATTTAAACGTCCAATGCGGTTAGCGAGTTGAAATGTTATTCCACCCTGGGAAAGTGTCTTTTGTGTGCTTTGCAGATTCTTCGTCTCCTAACGTATTTGGAAAATGTTTAAATTTGGGAAATGTCACCTCGAGGCTGCTAAGGATTTGTGGGAGATCTGCGTTTACTTTGATTGACTTAATTTCTTGTTTTTTACAATTACGTTGCAACAAGCTTTCCGCAGCTATCGCTTTATATATCAATCACAATCATTCTCGTGCATGATAGCTAGAGCCGCCGTATGAGATGGNTCATTGTGAAATTGCATGAAACGGTTTTCGCGCCACTCACTGAAAAAAAATTTTTTCTGGTGTTCGATCACAAGCGACAACTCACGACCTCCAAAAATGATTTAGAGATTTTGCACTTTCTTTTCATGTTNGCCGACCTTTGGTTCCGTGAAGATAATCTTCTGCGAGTTTACACTCACGGTTAAGCAGCCACCGGTATTTACCAGGTTGGCGCAGCAATCACATGTATTTGATTCAAATGTATACCTTCCCAGTGGAAGAAACCAGGTGAAGTTTCATACAGATCTAGGGTTACACTGCCATCTTCTGGCTGGTGTTGCAAACGTTTTTCAGGCTTGCGGATCACGTATCTGCAATGCTGGCCTTTTTTCTGAATGAATTAGAGACGTGGTTAATTTACCTGATTCTGCTGATGAGCAAGAGTATGATAGCAATTTCATCCTTCATTACATGTTGTGCTGAGCTAATTAAAAATATAAATCTAGTCAAACAAAACGCTCGAAAAAATATTGTAAATATGTGCGGTCTCATTGGCAATAAATTCAAGAGGATTGATTTTTAACATTCATGTACTTTCACAACCGCTTTTCCTCTAAGATGGTTCGTGGAGTAGCAGCTCTACGACTCGAAATACAGTACCTCACAGCTCTGCACCAAGACCGGGCCCGGCCCAAGCAGGGTTGGAGATGTAATCATGCCTTCTGGTCCTTTGTTGATTCTAAGCCGCTTTCCCGTGGGGGTGGTTAGCAGGACTGGCCTCGCCAATCTTTCTTGTGGCATTCTGGTCACGTGTTCGAAACATCGTAGCTGTTATCTCTCTGTTCGGAGAAGTTGCTAGACATTCAGTGTTTACAAATTCCACAGCTGAGCACTTTGTCGCGAAATATCACGCCGTGAACTCTTCGCAGAATCTCAGCTTTGACGCTTCTGAGATAGCACTCTTTGACTCATTTATCGAAGATTCAACAAACACAGATTTAAAAGCTGGCAGCTTTGCGGTGTTTGAAAGCTCTCGTTTTGTGAGCACAGAGGGATAAAACTCACATAGAACTGCAATTGCATTTCCAATCCTTGCGTCAATTTCCTTGTTCTGCCTTCCGTCACTGGTGGATAACACCCCCAAGTTACTTGAACGTCTCGACCTGTTACACTGTTTTGCCGCTTACTTGCAGCACGCACTGGTTTTACTTTCTGGAAAGCTTAAACCTCGTTTTTTTAGTGGAAGCTTTCCTTCCCGCTTGGTCGCACGCAGCTGAAACCGATGATTGCATGCTGAAGGTCCTGTTCAGAAGATGCAAGCAGCACCAAATTTGCATGCTGAAGGTGTTGTTTCAGAAGATGCAAGCAGCACCTGTTCATACTGCAGCTTCTAAGCACCATTCTGAAAATTAATCGACTCTCTCTAACAGTCGTGTAAGATCTGGGGGTGCGGGGCGTGCTAGCGCACCACCAAAAGTTTTGATCTGTCAAAACTTGGGGCAAAATCTCAAAAAATTGGGCAAAGAAGGTTCAACATTTTTAACAATATTAATCAAATTAAACGTTTTTGTTATTGAGTGTATGAATAAAAATTTGTTATATCATAGAAAACACATTAAGTATACATCTAAAATCAACAAACTGTTTCTAGTAGCTTCGTGTTGTTGTTTATGAGAGTTGATGAGCAACTGACTGACTTGAAAGTTTGGGTAAAGAAGTCATTTCATTAATGTGTTTCATTAACTGTACATGAGAGGATCGAGCATGCTGCAGGGCACCTACTTCATAATAATAGAGTCCATGCCAAGCAAGTACAGAAAATATTTTATTTTTAATTTTACTGTAACCACAGTGTTTTGATGAACACATTTTGGCTGTCCGTTTGTTGCATGTTGCAAAAATGTCCTCATCTTTGTTTGAGTTTTCTTGCTGACAGCAATAGCTGGAATGTGAACGGAACGCTAAACCTCAGAACTTTGAGGCAGATGCTCAAAGTAATGAGCCAGACGGCTTCTGACAAGGTTTTGCACATCCTTTATCAGTTGGGTTAATTAAGAACCAAATTTCAAGTTTACCGCTGAGCAAGCGGGCCGCACAACTTTTTAGTCATACTTTGAAACCTGTTAAAAACGAAAAAATTGTTCATCAACAGAAACAAACAACATACGAAAGTAAGAAATTTCAAGACTGCTGGTCTCGCCTGAATGCTTCGCGCGCCGCAGGAAATTCTTTTGCGGTCCGCATGTTCGTCACCTCTGGTGTAGAAGAACAGAAGGGTCTCGCGTACCACTTTGAAGGCCTTCGCGTACCACTAGTGGTACGCGTATCACAGTTTGGGAACCACTGTTCTAAACGAATGGCCACTTCCAATAAAACACAGGGTTTGTGGACATCCGACATAATGTTAAATAGGCTAACACTTGAATGCATAGGCAGTAGGAAAAGATTCACGGCTTGATAGAAACAAGCTGTGTGTCGCTACAAAATCTCACGGCATATCATGTTTGCAAGATCATTCGGAACTGAAGAAACACTTAATTTCCAATGGTTAACGTAATTTGCCCAAGTGTAAGCACCACTTAGCACAGAGTTTGTTGAAGACATATAGTGCCAGTGGCAACATCAAAAGCACTGTCAACACTGACCAGTATTACAGAGAGTGAGCACTGAGCAATATAGGAAACAATACGAAGAGCATCTTTGGTTACAAGCCACATCAACCCTATCTGTAGGAAGTCATAACAACCATAAATAGGTATACGCACACATCCAACGGCTTCGCTTAATGTAAGTTTTGTGCAAGACGGAAAGCACAATCGCACACTCACATTGCCTCGCTTTCACTAGACAAGGCGAAAACATAGGCAGGCATGTCCATGGGAATGTCATTCCTATGGGAATCTATGGGAAACGTCCCATGGGACGGGATGGGACAGGCATAAATTGCTATGGGATGAGAATGGGACAGATAAATAAGTCCAATGGACAACACTAGGCTTGTCCATGGGAATGTTATTCCTATGGGAATCCCATGGGAAAAGTCCCATGGGATGGGATGGTATGGGACAGGCATAAATTGCTATGGGATGGGAATGGGACAGATAGATTTTTCCCATGGACAACCCTAAGCATAGGCTTAAGTAGTAGAGAACTGGGGATTGAAACGTCCCGCTTTTTTCTTTGTTTTTTTATTACATTCACCGCTCAAAAATGCCCATTTTATCAGTCAAGCGTGTCATTGAAATGCCCCTACAGTTGATGACGTCACAAGCACTCTTTCTAGGCCTTGTTCCCCAGGGCCCCTTGTCTTCCCCAGGGTCCATCTTTGTTTCCCAGCACTTCTGTTTGTCCCCCTGTTGCATTGTCAGTCTGTGCCGAAGTTTTGTCCGAAAGTAGAAACCTGCCAATGCCCGTCAGCAAAGGTATTTGTACGATCTAGGATAATTCGTTTGTCATCATCAGAAGAAAGGGCGAATTTGTTGACTTGCTCTGTGAAGACTTCGTGATGATGACTCTGAATTACATTCATTGGTCTCAGCTGTTGTCTTCCTGAAAATAAAAAATTTTTATAATCGTTTAATGATATTTCTTTATTTACAACATATTTTTTCACACCTTTACTTTTTTTGAATTCATCACCGTCCATATCAAAGGCATATGATTTGGCGCGCAGTCCGACAAATTCAGATATAATCTTACCACCAGCCTCATCCTTAAACATCCCAGGGACTTTTATGTTAAGTCTTGGAAGTTTTGAATTCTCAAAGTTGGAGGTATCAAACTTTTCTTTGATGTCTTCTCGGATTTCTACGAAGTCTTCTGTATGTATTTCATACATCAAAGAATCCGTATCAGTCACTAGCAACTTCGCTTTTGGTCCATACTTTTTTTTGCTGTATTTATAATGAAAATCATACATCAGAGTTTTTGAGATATCAAGGATTGACATCCCAAGATAAACTGGTTTGTTGAAAACAAGTTCCGTTTTTTTCATGTGCACTGCAACAAGATCTTCGTCAAATACAGTGCAATGATCAAAGTTTGCTTTTGCCGCACATTTTTTCAGTGACTGTTAAAAAAGGTATCTTTTGGACATTGGCGCGATTTTTTCAAAATCCTTAGTTTTGTGGGGTACCTCTGTGTTTCCCAGCACCTCTGTTTGTCCCCATTTTCCTTTGCCTCCCTTTGCCAGACCCCTGTTGCATTGTCTGTCTGTGTCGAGGTTTTGTTCGAAAGTCGAAAACCGCCAATGCCCATGAGCTAAGGTATTTTGCCGTCATGCTGCCGTCGCCTATTCAGATGGTTCACCAAGTTGCTCGTTTCAGCTGATTGCCCTTGTCTGGCTTGTGATCGTTGAATAGAATTTTTTCTGGTGGTTCACAGCTGCTATGTTACGTCTGACTGCACTTACTTAGGTTTTGCGTGAGAAGCGAAGGTTTGCCTCGATGCGTGATTTTTCATTGTCAATAGGCGTGACAGTTGGGCGCACAACGGCCTCAGAGTTTCGTGCAGTTAGTATCAGTCTGTAGAAGTTGCTAGGAACAAGCTTTTAAGTTTGTGTGATTAGGTTTGCATGTTTCTAACTTTCGTTTGAAAGATTGTGCTCAGTTTCGGTTTAGACTGCTTGTGTCTTAATATTAAAAAGTGTATAACTAATATATTTTGTCTGTATTCAGAGTTATTCAATGTTTAGTAACAGATACTGAGTATTCAGTAGTTGTAATTAATCTCTTTCCATCTTTGTGCTTTTTTCAAATCTGAGCGCAAAAAGATCGCACAGAGCTTCTCTAGTTCAATGTTTAAGAAATTGCTAGACAATAGGTTTAAGACTGTGTTTCTATTTTAAGGTAAGCATAATTGCTTTTCTTTTTGCTTGTAATGGTTTGGTTGTTATTGTTTTGCTTGGATTTTGATTGATATGCTGTTACATAATCAATGTTTTTGAATTTACTAAGCAATATGTTCTGTGTTAACCCTTTTCACCAACAAATGATTAGATTGGTTCGAGCTGTTTGCATCTGTAAAAAGGTGTTGATTTTAATTTATTTTCTTGTTTTGTGCATTCAGAGTTATTCATTGCTTAGAGATTGAGTATCCATTAGTTGTAGTTAACCTGTTTTTTCAAATCTGAACGCAAAAAGATTGCACAGTGCTTCTCTAGTTCAATATTTCAGAAATTGCCAGACAATAGGTTTAAGACTGTGTTTCTATTTTAAGGTAATTATAACTGCTTTTCTTTTTGTTTGTAATGGTTTGCCTTGAATTTTGGTTGGTTTGCTGTTACATAATCAATGTTTTTGAATTTACTAAGCAATGTGCTCTGTG
>JGI24159J19872_10007583_pt1 | contig 14208 bp, 9 predicted proteins | sample Ectturendosymbi4_FD_19872 | JGI IMG/M metagenome (IMG submission 19872) | reverse complement strand
TAACATTTATCATTCGCACTCCGATTTTATGCTGCACCACCACAGATTTAGGGATTTTTTGGTACTGTTCTAGGGATTTTTGGAGTTGCATTTGTGAAAGCCCTGTTGCGGATATGGTTGCGACTTCCAGACTTTTACCGATTGCCCGAAGCACTTTAGTGAAAATTGTTGAACCGTGTCTAATTGTTTTCGTACCATGCGCATAAAGCTACAGCAAAATTTTTAAAAACACATCATTTGCCTGTCTGGCTACGGATGAAATAATGCCACCCAGCTGTCAATCCACAGGTACTGGAGAATCTTCCCCGATAATGCAAGAGCACAAAATCTTCTGGAAGACTTTTGAACATTTTATTTTCGTTTTTTCTAGTAAAAATGAAATCTCGTGAATAAAATTTGAGCACACGTTCTTTTTTGAAATACTTTTTGTGTTCTATGTGAAGCAAACATGAGACGACAGTGTACATAAACAATTATAATCTGTTTTGCTTGCAAAAAAACACTTGTTCCTGCAACAAATTTTTGGATAAAATGCATTATGCAGGAGAAAGGTAAAACGTCTTCGTCTTTGTAGGCAATTCCTCTGAAGTGTAATTTTTGAACAGAAAAGCCCATCGCATTCCCGTCAGTCGGTCACAGCAAAGTTTGCTGTTATGCTTCACTTTTAGGCTAATGCCCTGCTGAAGATGACAATGAAACTCAACGGCAAATGAAATAACTTCATTGTGCAAAAAAAGCTCAGAGACACTTCCATACTTCGTAAACCATGGTTCATCAGTGTAAGCTGTTTTTTTAGCTGCCTCAAAAGCATTCGATCGAATACTACACATGAAATTATTTGAGACACGAATTCAAACAAAGGTGCCAATGTGTTTTGTGCGCCTGCTGAAACATTGGTACAAGGAACAAACGATGCAAATAAAATGGGTCAAGCATTTGTCTGATCCGTTTCATGTTATTAATGGGCAGTGGCGTATGCAGAAAATTTTGTTGGGGTTGGGTTCATTCAGTGGCATATAGTGGTCATTTGTATTTGGTGTGGGTTGTTTGTGACGTCACAGTTTGACGTCATATTTATGTTTCCAAACCTACGTTTAGACGAAGTTTGTTGACATAATATGCATATGCTTCTGCACGCACTCCCATTATTTTATGTGTCGTTGCACTGAATATAAACTATCAGCGCTCCAAGTTAGGATATTGGAGGAAAATAAACTCAACGCTACGACACAGCAGTTCATAACTGCAAAAATAACAGGCTGCGCATTAAAACAGGGGAGTAAAACACATTTTCATCACTGCGCCAGAGCATTTCACAACTGCAAAATGAGGCTGCGCTAATGCAATGCCGGATTAACAATAATAGCAAATGTAGCAATTGCTACGGGCCCCACGCTTTTGGAGGACCCACGGTCCTTTGTGCTAAATTTGTTCTTTATTATATGCAAGGGTGGATTTTAGAATTTAGGTGCTCGAGGCAAGCTCTCAAAAAGAGGACCCTATATTTTGCACATTCTATACCGAAACTTTATTCGCTGAAAGCTCGTTACATTTTTCATTTTGTCAGTGAATTTGCTTCCGCATGAAAGTCCATTTCGCTTTCACATTGTAAATCGTTTGAAGTCATATTATTTTACACTGTTATTTCTCTACACATTGAAGATGTTCAGGGGCCTCTTTTGGCACATTTACACATAATTTTTTCTTTGTTTTGACAAACATATGACTTGCTTCAGAACTTATTAAAAGTGTCTCTGGAGCAAGCGTGGGCAATTAGTTTGGCTCAAGGGCAATTTTGAGAAGAATGGACTTAGCGGAAGGCCGGGCGTTTAATTTGATGGCAAAATAAATACATAAAACAAAAACAACAATGGTACACCGAAAATGTTTGCGTGGTGATGGAAAAACTGTCATGATAGAAATGGAAGTAAGTTTTTCTCAAGTTAGCCTCAGCACTAACATTCAATGTGATTAGTTTGAGAAACCTTCAGATTTGAAGATTTTTCCTGCGTGCTTCCGCGGGCCACTGAAAACAATTTGGCAGGTCATAAGTGGTCTGCGGGCCCCTAATTTCTCACCCCTACTCTAGAATGATTAATAAGCTTTTCAAAAAAATATCACAAAACGTAAGTTCGAAACTTTCAAAAATAGATTATTGACCCCCACGGCATCTCTCGAAAAGGTGGCCTCGAGGCGACCGCCTCGTTCGTCTCCCCTAATATCCACCCCTGATTATATGTATAGAATATTTTCAGTCCAAGAAGTCACTATTTTGCTAAATTTCCTATAAGCAAAGTTTTCAATTGAAAGCTTTTTTAAACTAGTGTGATTTGAAAATAACAATATGTTACAGTCATTTGTAACGTTATAAGACCAGTCGAGCAATAAGGCCAAATTGCAGCAATTTCTCCAGATCCTGCTTGATTGTAATTACATCGCAATGACCTGTTCTTTAAGCTGCGTTACCTTTTTGGTATTTTCGAAATGATTTTGCCAGTGTAACCAAACCTGGAGTTTTGCCCCCAGATCCGGGGTTTTAATTGCTTTTCTGTTGTTTTTTTTCTGAATATCTGTGTTTTGGGGGGTTTAATTGCATAGCGGTGATTTAAGATGGGGTATGATTTATCATACTTCTCATTTCTAGTCTCATTTTTCTTTATCTTGTTTTATCAAGGAACCTTGTAGTCTTCAGAATAACTGATTAGCAAGCAAGTGACCACCGTATAAGCTATAAATATTAGCTAGCTGCAGTGAGTTCAAGTGGTAGAGATACTGCATTAATGAAGCAAGCCCAAAGCAAGAGATTAAGTGGTAGCCTTAGCATTTTTAAGGTGGAGTGGTGGAAAGATCCAAAACTCAAGGGTTATTGTATGTACTGAAGGACACTGGGAATGAAGATTTAATTATTCTCAATGTTGCGAGATCACCGTCAGAAATGCAAATAATTCCATGTTACTGGGATGTAATAATTTCGACAGACTGCAAAATAATTCAGCCTTAGGTGTTGAGGTTAACCCATAGAAGCATATCCATGCACTCTGTGCTTCAAAATTTTAAAATTTTCGTTGTTTGACTTTGGAGATGATATATTGATAAGTACATTAATAATTACAATAGGGTGAAACCTGAGAACATCATAAAGTTGAAACACTATATGCAACATGGATTGAGCATTTCGACAAACCACGTACTGTAAGACCAAGTTTATTGCCTTAGCACGCCTATCCTACATAATATTGAATCGTCCAGTAGTGGACAACAAAACATTATTACGAAAAATGCTGTTCTTTTTGCTTCTCATGTTGTTTCGTAGCATTTGCCACCAGGTTTCAAACCAAGCAGATAAATTAGCTCTTCTGGCGATTATTTTATTGTTAGCCGATGTTTCGCGCACCTATTCAAGTGGGCTCCCTCAGGGCAATGTCTTTTTAACCACATATAACATGCAACTTACTAATAACAAGAAACAATGAGCAGGATGTCGTAAAAGGCAAAAAACGCAAAACTGATCATAACGTTATAGCAGTGGTTCTTAACCGGGGGGCGCGCCCCCAAATTTTCAGGGGGACGCGAGCCCTTACATGCTCTACTACATGGAAAGTTTTTGAACGGGAATGTTTACCTTCCAAGCATTACGCCAGTGCGAATTTACGTCGCTATATGTTATTTGGTTTAGTTCCGGCAGAGATAGAAGCCGGGGTTAAGTTTCTTGAAATTTTCCAGGCTGAATTCGAGCTTGCATCTCAGGGGCGCAACTACGGCGACTGTTTAGTCAGCATGCCAATACCCTTTAGCAGTAACATCTGTGCCCTTCTCGCTTTTGAGAATAGCCTGGTGCACATAGAATTTTACGGTAGCCGGCTGCATCGCAGAGTTGCTNGCCTAATTCCAGGTGAACATGAATGCATACCTTTGCANAGCTCCACGCAGCGTATGATACCGCTATGGCTTTCGGTAATTCGACGAGCTTTCTGCAATGTGGCCGTACACTTGCATGATACTAATTTTCTACAGTACTGCCGTCAGGTTCTTCTGTGATGCGATGATGTATATTTATGAAATTCAACTGCACTTGAGCCACACACTTGTTGAATGTGACACTAGGTTTATGCGGCTTGGCAGCTACAGGCCACCATACACTGTCGACCTCTCGGCCAAAAGAAGATAATAACTTTGCTTTTTTGCCATCTCAATGACGACACTCAGCTACTACTCGGAATCGTGTCTTTCATTCACACTGAGTCGCGCGGAGTAAGTGTTTAGTCCACAAATGAAAATAACATTTCTATTTGAATATCCGGTCTATGCGATTAACCGTACTATGTTTTTCACGTTTGAATGGTTGTGGTTTGAGATTCTGAAATCTTATGCGAAAACACGGTTATGGCGTTAAACCAATATACAATTAGTCGGAGCAATCTGTATTCACTCGAAGATGTCCATACCAGATAAAAACAAAGAAAACTCCCCGAAAAACGCAAGAAATAACAAATTAAAGGGTAGTAAATATCAAAATGTCAACTAAAGGGGGCCCAGTTTTTATATTTAACTTACTAGGGGGGCGGCTCCCCTTCCTCCCCCGTCAGTTACGCCACTGGCTGGAGTTCGAATATGCGTATCTGCGAGTACCGACAAATCGTGCGTAATGTCGCTTAAAAGAAAGCGTTTTCCATCTAATGCTGCAAAATAATGTTGCACTAAATATTGACCAAAAATTGTCAAGTAATTAGTGGCCTACAGTTTTGGGTGCAGGGCTGTATACAACCCACCGTGGCGAGCGAGTGTTGTCATCAGGTTCAATGCAACATCCCTACTTATGAGGCGTTATTGTGAAATAATATGCACCTCTTTCTTGAACGATGCAGAAAGTCTAAGAGCGTATGGTTGCCCGCTTTGATGCAGTCAGATTCACGGGGGTTGGAAGGATTTTTTCCAGGGGGGAGCAAAAATTGGATTTTTCCAGGTGTAGCCAAAACTATTTTTCCAAGGGGACCAAACGTGGCAAAATTTTATTTTACCCATTCGAAACTAAGAAAACAACCTTTTTTGCTAAAAATTTAATAGGAAAATGTCAATTTTCCAATTCCACGGGTTCAAGGCCCCACCCTGCCACTCTTCCGACGCCCATTTTCAGATTGCTTACATTCCGTATTCTCTGAACACTACAACCGCGTTTTACTTTGCAACTGAGTGCTCGGACGTTACAGTGTTTGTTTGAGGGCATGTGCATGTTACAATACTTTCGTACTCTACTCGCCTTGACCAAGATTGGATTCAGTGTCCTACTCTGTAGTGTTGTACCAAGTGTTACGAGTTAGCGAACAACAGTGTTATGAAGTGTCTGTAACCCTGTGGTTCTGCCTCCAAACTCGCTATTAATCGTTCTGTTGTGTCTGTTTTTATCAAGCTACATTGTGCAGACTGCGTGCGTCTGTACTCTATGAACTTCCTGTCTGTCACAAAACCTTTAAAAAATTAAATAAATTTACCAAGAAATACATTTTTTACAACTAATTTAAACTCAAGGGAGCGTGAAACAAAGAAAAATTACTTAAGGGGGGAGTGGTAGAAAAAAGGTTAAGAACCACTGCGTTATAGGAATGGGTGACAGCATGTCACAGAAAAAAGTTAAGTGTAAAATGAAAAACGCTGGAAGATGATGAAGTATAACACTGCATTATAGAGTAAAACCTACATAGAAATGCACAAAAACGGTTAAATAGCGTGAAAGTATGGGGTAAATAGCCACTTCTGCCACTACCAAGAACTACTACCTGGTAGTTCTGGGTACTATGCCACTACCTAGAACTAAAATGATTAAACTGCTTAACATTATTACGTCCGAAATCGCAACAATCTCGTTGTTATTACAGAATTGCAACTAAAATTGCAAAAGCATATCAATATCTGTTGCGTTGTAGTTTCAATAAATGTCGATAAAGAGAAAAAAAACTGTGCTGCAAGAAAAGTTTGACCGAAGGATAAATTTTGACCTAATGATTAATTGACTTTTTTTAACCGAATGACTCGGGATTCCCTCATGTTATATGAGCGTGAAATTTGGTTTCTAGGCGTTTTATAACAGGGGCATGCAACATTTTTTGTCGGTGGGCCATATAACCAATTTCAGACATCTAGCTGAACCACACGAAAAATTTAGTTTTTTAAAACAAACTGCCGGATTAGGATTTTCATGCATGATGGGGAAAAATCAGAGTGTAGGCAAGGGCCACACTAAATGGCTTGGCGGGCCGGGTTGTGGCCCACGGGCCGCCTGTTGCACGCCCCTGTTTTATAAACTTTGAAAAAGGCTGAAAAGTTTTGACTTTAATGACTTTTGATCGCTCTAGTTATCACACGTTAGGCATGCACTGCCATCTCGGCAGTAACCTCACCCCTTTTATTCAAAAAATACAAAACTTATCTATACTTCGATATGACTGCTCGGCCGAACGCTAAGAAAAAATAGCTGCTAAGGGAATCAGGTTAACATGTGTATTTTAATTATTTTTACGATTTAGTTGAAAACTGAATCTCGCATGTTGTCAGCAGCCACCTGAGCGGGGTTCATACATACAATCCATGCTGAAACCTTTTCACAGACTGCAATTTATGCCGTTCTAGAAACTTTTTCACATTAGAGAGTTTTTATCGTTTGCCATTAGCATAACACTTCTCGCCTATGCGTAGCCTACTCTAAAATCTTACAACTTAAAAATCACACGTTTCACCAAATAAACTAAAACGGTATATGACATATCATACACATGATTGCTAAGATAAACTAATATTCAAGTACTACAGGATGTATATGTCCATATGGCCCCTTACTGCTCATTGCAATATTACAAAATCATTTTCACAGTCCAAATTAAACCTGTTCCCAATAAAGACAAACTTACCTCTCAGGGAAACTAGTTCATTTTGAATCTTTCGCTGCTCATTGCGATCACAAACGCAAGGGCCTTCTGGACCAATGTCACCTTTAGGGCGTGGGGGACCCCTAGGACCTCTTTTCCCTGGGGAACCCACAAGATTGGTTGTCGACGTTGTTTGCTGTCGCGGTAGTGAAATGCAGACGTCCTGACTTTACTGTGCCTGTGAATTGACGAACGAAGCAAAAACCGCAACAATCTCCATAAGATAAAGCCAGCGAACAGCATTCAAAGCGAGTATTTCCACTGGAACTTGTGCTTTTGTCCCAACGTCCTGATAGACCGAAAGTTTTTAAGAAAACAGCAGAATCGTTGTATAGGTCAGCAGACTTCAACCTGCCTTATCCGACTTCCTGTTTTTTCTGTAAACTTGCGTAATCAGGGAATCATTGCATCACTGATCTTTTACCGGAAACAATCAACCACATAGAATTACTCTATACTGCGTTCACACGCTGTTTTAGTTTCGTACAAAAACGGAGCGCTCTTGTTGGTGCTGCATTCGCACATTTACACTGCACGCAATAAAGCGTACGACTCATGAATGACGATCAGGCCAGTCCCGTCGTCATCAGGGGCTTTGGTGGGCTTGCCCCCCCAAATTGAAATACCATAAATCAGCAGAGTTTTTCCCAAATTTTGGAATGTCAAGCCCCCGCCATTGTAGACTTTCTCGCGACGGTTCTGAATAAGGCCCGTAACCAGCTTGGGACACCACGCGGGACGAAGAGTTTTCTGAGAGGGGCCTAAATTTTTTCAACTGTCCAATAGTTTTAAACAATGTCCAACACATTTTTCCGAGCGGGGCGAAAGACTTTGCAGAAAAACTGCGCCTCTTCTGGTTACGGGCTTGATGACAGTTTTTGCCCGGGCAACGCCATGAGGAGTGCAAGCTCAGTCGCTTGAGCTGCTGCTGACTTACAGTCTGATTTTCAGCAACGAAATCAGGGATATCTAGAAACTCCTGACTTGCAGCCTGATCTCAGCAACGACATCTAGGAGTTTCTAGATATCCCAGAACGAAACGTAGATAGGATGATTATTTGGTACTATGTGGTTCGTCCATTGCTACTCTGCTTGCCAGCGTGACAATGAACCTCGTTGCAGATCAAACTCTCGCAAAACTCAATGTTCAAAGTAAGCCAATCGTCCTTTGGCGTTATGTAGATGATATATTTGTTGCCTTCAATGACATAAGTGCGCTGGATATTTTCTTAAATGCCTAACAGCGTTAGAGTGTGGTAATTCTCTTGCTTACTTGGTTGGATGTTCATGTTCTGATAGAAAAAAGTCAGAATGGAATACAAACAAAATCGTTTCCGAAGCCGAATTGTTTTGGCCTCTACCCCCATTGGACAAATTTCATTCCTCATCAGTCATCTCCAAAAAAGAAATCTTGTGTTTGGATTACCTGACCGGGCTTATAAAATCGCTAGCAGATACACCGCCGCACATTGTGAATTTATGAAAATTAAGTGTGCTGATCAAAAACGGAAATCCCAAAGCATACTTGGATCGCTGTATCTTGAAATAAGTTAACATGATACGTGAAACCCCATTAATTCTTTTACTAAAAAAACGTCAATAATAAACACCATTCGTATTCGTCTCCCCTAGCTCGGCGACATATTCTATGAAGTTCGGCGAGAAATGCAAAGACTCGTACACCACTACGCCATTCTCTTTCACTTTCGTTGCATGCATGAAAGTAACAAGATGAAAAAATACTTTTAGTATAAAGAAGAGTTACTTTCGCCGTTCAAGTGTAGTTTACAACAGGGTTGCGCAGTCGGGAGTAAACTATTCGACTCCAACTCCGACCTTTCAAAAATTTCCGACTCCGAGTCTCGACCTTTCCAAAACTTCCGTTTGGCTTATAGAATCAATGGACATCGTGGTGCACAGCAAGAAATCTGTTTCAACAAAAGTTTCAAAAGAAATTGTAACATTTAATCAGGAATTCCCAACGTAGGAGTGTGATGTAAAAAATGATGCAAATGGACATCCGGAGCCGGACAAAAAATCCGACTCCACCCAACAACTTCCGACTCTGCAACCCTTGTTTACAAACTAGCATGCACCTGTGGGTCAAATTACATTGGACAGACTCGCAGAAATTTACAAACCCAAATCAACGAACACAGTTGATCAAAACATGTTTTTGCCCCCCTCCCCGAAATACCAGCTGTTTACAGCCCTGTCAAAAGCGAAACTTTCTCCCTTTAGGTGTTGGACTTCCTTTTTTGACTGATGACTTCATGTTTGTCCATTTAAAATGGGGGTCGGTAACCTACGGCCCGCTAAGCAAAATCATCCGTCCCGCAGCCCTTTACCAAATTGTAGCAACTGCACGGCCCGCTTAGTGGTATTACATTTTACGATTCTGCCCTCCTTGCAACTTCTTTTATTGAACACTTACAAGGAACTGCTTACGAGAAACCGCACTGTACTATAAATATACTTTGTCGTATTTTGTGCTGTCGTTATAAGCTGTGAAAATCAGGAGTGAATGTCAATGAAAATTCCCAAGTTTTACCGAAATCTTAAACAGCAAAGAGAACGGAATTGTTGGTGGAAAATTAGTACGGTCCGCGAAGGTTTGCCGACCCCTGGTTTAAAACGTAGTTTATATCACAGCAAAGGCATGAAAATGTCCGCTAATTTGACTTGCTGTTGATTTAGCAAAATACAAAAATATACGGTCTTTTGAGCAAAACCGAGCGCATGGCCTGACTGTCGGGAAAACGAGACAATCGAATGGCTGCTCAACACCTGACCTGAGATCTAGTGCGGCCTAGTACTGGATAAAACATCGCTCAAACAATGAAGGGGGTCTTTCCAAAAATCAAGCGCAAATTCGATTATATCTTCACTTTTCCCTGCGTGATTGCACTCAAATAACCGCCGTTGCGCGAGCATTTATAGACATAAGGTTGCCGTGAGTCCTGAGGTTTTAATTGACGACGGGCCTTTCAAACATGATGCTTTCCATGCATAGGCGTAGCCAAGGGGGGACCAAAGGGCTATGCCCCCTACACAATGTTCAAAAAATAGTTATTTTGTGCTTTGAGAGGCGTCTTTCTAAACAATATAGCGTTATACGCCTTAAATGAAACGTTCCCCCCCAAAATTTTTGGGCTGGCTACGCCACTGTTTCCATGGGTTTTCTATAAAGTCATCAATGCTGGTCTGTACACATTTTTTTGTAGGTTTGGTTTAATCTTGTCCGTGACAAAGACTGAAACTGTTCTGTTTGCAACTTCGAGATTCAGAATTTCACAAAAGTTACAAAACCAATTTATGTTTTTTTCAGATACAGACGCGGTGGCCGTGGGACAACTGCTCAGTGGTGTGGGAAGCGGGAGCGGAAGCGAAAAAAATGGCGCCCAAAATCACATGAAGACGTTTTTTTGCGGAGGTTATCCAAAGTACGGTCTTTATGAGAATATATTCGTACAAAAAGTGGCCCAAATATTTTTTTGACAAAAATCCTTTGCACCCCCAAAAATTTGCCTACTCCTACACCTGTGCAACTGCTCGAAATAACTTCAGTGTATTGTACAGTCCAGTCGCCACGGGGGCTGTGGTGGGCTTAGCCCCCCAAACAGAGCTCCAAGACCATAAATTGGAATATGAAACACTATAAATCAGTGGAGGTTTGGTCAAATCTTTAGAATGTCAAGCCCCTTACTAAAGACTTTCTGGCGATCGTTCTGGTACTGTACATGACAAGCACTTAGTTCGCAGACGAGTTGAGCAAAATGCACTGCATTCGATTGTAGCTGGTGTGAGCGCGGGGAGCAAAGCCTTGCAAATACATCAGAGCAACCGGACGGTTTGAACAGTTCTATTGCGCGCTCACTCTGGCGATTGGTATACCCGCCTTCCTGAAATTGCAAATAAAAGCTCTTCTTGGTTCAAGTGCCTGACACGTGCTGTGTCTATGGTCACTTACACAAATTTCTCCTAAAGCACGCAGTCGCAAACAAGCAGACTCTTTTGGTCGAATCAGAGTTATAAACACAGTAAATCTTGCCTTGCTTTGCTTTGAATAAGGTTTTCAAACAACTTAAATATTACCCTGAAGAAGACTACTTGAATAGGTGGGTGAAACGTCGGCTAATTAATAAAATCATCGCCAGAAGAACAAACTTATCTGCTTCAACTTGACCACTTCTGAAGGCCTTGATCTTTTTCTAATGGAATCAATTTCAGCTTATTGAACAGGGGTGGGGAGCCTGCGGCCCGCGTGAAGATTTGATATGGCCCGCATCGGAATTTTCGTTACCAAAGCTAGAGTACTGCATGGCGTCAAAATCAAGTTCCATGTCGAGCAGGTACTTTACTTAGATTGTAAGTCAAGACAAGTCGCTCTTCCTCAAAGTTACATAAAGGTAGAATTTTAGGATAAAATTGAGTTTGCGGCCTGCCAGCGACAATGCACAATTCACGCGGCCCGTGATAGTAAATAGGTTTCCCACCCCTATTGTAGAGGAATTCTCGAAAGATGAATGCTGGAAAAAATGAACACAAGGTATAAGACGCCAGATTATAGATTAGCAGTTGGACTGCAGTTTCTATGACCATTAAGTTTGAGGAAAATCCACGCTTCACACAAAGCAAAAACTGGATTTTCAAGAGCTGTATGAGAAATGTGCGGTAAACCGTCGCCTTGAGATTGCACAGTGATACGATGAAAGCTCCATTAATAAAGCCTGGGTGGCAGTGAATGGGACCAGATCCAAATGCGCAACAACACTGCAAGCAGCACCGAAATCTAAGTAGGCGAGTGTGAAGCAGGAAACGGGAATACGTGTTTTTGGACAATCGCGCGATAGTTATGTGAAGTGCCACCTGACGGCCACGAAGCGAACGCACTCGCGGCAGCTCTCACGTCCAGAAGCCAGGGTCCAAAATACCAAGAGAAACTCTCTTTGACCCATTTTTATAAACCTGGCTTGGCTTGAAGGGATGTGGAGTGATGAGGGTTCAACGTGACCCTGTATTTGGCAAGATACTACCGGAAGCATCCTTACTCTCGACGTATTTTTAACTAGAAACAAAAACTTTCGGCAAAGAATTGCTTCCGTTCAGGGCGTCACTTTACCTAGTTAAACGCAAATACAAGAACAATTGCAGCGAAGCCAGTGCGCAGTGACACTGATATTGCAGTGTGTTTTTGAAAGTAACTTGCTAACAACCACAAATGCTGCACAGGGAACGAACACTGCGTACTATGACTGGCACATCTACACTGCTGCCAACGAAAAACTGAAATCACATTTGCAACCCTTGCACCATTAATATCGAAAAGAACGTTCATAAAACATACAAACAACAACGGCGACCGCAACATGTGGATAAGTTGCAGTCGGAAATCGTTAATAAACTTTTCGCAGTAACTGCTGTTTAACTAAAGACTACAATAGCAGTGCTACCGCTGGCAGCATGTTGCTCAAGTGCGGTTTGAAGGTTTTAATTCGCACTTCGCTGCAGGCAGAGGAGGTACCCCTTGTTTTTGACGACTTCTCGGAACCGGAGGACAGTCGAATACCTGCAGAAGCGAAATGCTGTCACCAAACATAGCTTGCAATAACCTTATAACGGAAGCTAGTAGTTGCAGTAAGACTTAATTGTCCTTCGACTCGAAACAGGTCAATTGTTGCCACAGTTGCGAAGCTTGAAAACGCTGCATGTCGCTTTGCCAAAGACAAACAATTGTATGATGTTAGTAATTTTAAATTGCTGCCATTGTTGAGTAGTCAGAATAAAAGTTGTCATAGGGAAGAACATGAGAACCGCTTACATACGCGAAAAGCACATGATCTTAAGAAAACTGACAACACCGCACAGCTGCGTTTGGAAAGGAACAGGGACATTTCAGCAAAGACGCATCACCTTGCCAGGTACGCGGAGCGCCACAGGTTGCCACCTTCGATACTTTCCAACACGTATTTTAATGTTTCGGGAGGAAGGATTTCTGTAAAAAAAGTGAAAAGTACCATACCTCCGTCCAGATAGAAAAAAACTACATTTATAATAAACATAATGGTTCGGTAAAAATGCAGAATTACGTAGAAAACGAGAATCTATACAAAAGTTTCAACAACCTGAACACATTTCCGTTGACGACATTTGCTTTTATAATGTTGATCAATAACTGAATAAATTTCCAACAATGACAACTATATGGTGACAGTCAACCTGCACTACATGACGTCAACATGCAAGTTTACATCAATCGCGTTTTGCCGCTAAGATTTTTTTCACGCTCAAGACAATTTCTACACGAAATAAGTTCGTGCGTGTGCAAACATTGTTTACGGCAGTGGTTGTCAACCTTTTTTATATTGGTACACACTTTTAAATTTGCTCGATAACCTGTACAAACACCCTAGCCATGCACTAAAATCAAGTTCTGTAAATGTGCAAAACTTCAGCGATTTTTACGATGCGAAAGTCGTTGTCTCGGCCGCTTTTGGATATCGCTTATCAGCATTCCTGAACACCAAAATCCCAGTCAAAAAGCGATTCCTGCTTTTGTTCGCATGCCAACAACCCACCTGTAAGGGTTTTCTACTCTTGTCGAAATAAAATGAAAAGGCAAACTGAATCAAGGATTTTGATCCTCCTATGAGAGAATCCCTTGAAACAGGGTTAAAACCTCGTTTTTCACAACTGGTGGATGAAATTCAGCGGCAGCATTCATAATAAATGAGATACGTTTTTTTGTCCACACACGTTGTTTTTTATTCACACTGGGTGTTGTACAACTTCCCAACTGCAAGACCGACTTTCATTGAATTTTGTGTGCCGTGTCATTGCCGTTTTCTGCGTTTTTGTTGCTACTGGCGTATAGCCCAAATCAAACTCCTCATCTGTAAAGGGCTGCACGATACAAAGCAAATAATTCAGATTCATATAAAGCCAAAAAGTGCCTTTAAAATTAATGGACAGTGGGTGTTCTTTCTGAGCAAGGTTAGCCCGCAACTTTTGCCTCAGTTGAAACACCCGCTCTAAAACTTTTTCTCTGGATAAACATCGTGCCTCAGCATGATATATAACCAGTGGTGTGTTTAAGGGGAGGCGAGCGAGGCACTTGCCTCGCCCCCCCCCTTTTTTGGGGCCCCCCCTTGACGTGTTACGCGTGAAAATTTTCCTTATTTTTGATGAAAAACTTATTATTCACTCGTATAATGTACTACAAAGCAAATCATAAGTAAGTACTCTGCTTTCAAAGGGGCCCCTTGCAGAAACTGTAATGTGCAGGTAC
>JGI24159J19872_10007582_pt1 | contig 14209 bp, 8 predicted proteins | sample Ectturendosymbi4_FD_19872 | JGI IMG/M metagenome (IMG submission 19872) | reverse complement strand
TCAATTTATCTCCTAGCATTTCACCTCTGTTTTGTTTCCAAAACTCTAAGTTTTTGTTTACAAATTACATGCATACATGTTTGTTGATCATACTGTTTTTTATGATATTTGGTCACTCAAAGTTAGCAAGACAACAGAAATGTAATTATTAACTGGGTCTCCCACTGCCCCACAACCGCCCATTTCTGCTTCACCGCCCTCCAATCGCCAATTTCTGCTTCACCGCCCCCCTAGAGTTTCTCACCGCCCCCAAGGGGGTGGTACCGCCCACTTTGGGAACCACTGATATAGACTATGAGGAAGAGTGATGACAGCATACAACCTTCTCAAAGTTGATTGATCTTTCCACTTTGTGATTATGTACCATTTACCCTGAAAACGTTTGATGCTTTACTGCTGTCGTTTTAAATCATTGCGATCTTTGGTTTTGTTCCAGCTTTATCGCAGGAGTTTTTACAGCTATATATGTTAAAGTGTGTTGCACAGCAGCTATGCAAATATTATATCCATGCAATATATCAAAGATGGAGTGAATTTTCCCTGTCTTAACTAGGAAAATCGATATCCTACGCAATCATCATCGTATATTCTTATCTAACAAAAATTATTTTACTTATTCTAAGCAAAAGAATGAAAAAAGCTTTCCGTATCCAATCCTTATCCAAAATATGAAATGCTAAGAAATCACTTTGATGGACGCCAAAATTTTGCAAAAAATTACAGTAGTCAAATCGGCACTTATTCTACAAATATTTTATGTATAAACTGGCTATTTATCACAAAAGTTTTTCAAATGATTTGATATGGTTTTGTTAGAGGCACACGATGGTGAACATTTACATTGCATGTAACAAATTCTGTAGAGTAATACATTTTCTCCAAATCCAATGTTAGCAAACTTTTGACCTTGAGCAGTATCCTTGATAGGCTTGCTTCATTTTTTGCTCACAAAGCGAACATGCATAGTCCATGTAAGTTTTTCATGTTTGCGAGTTCCCAAGTATTCGATGTTTAACATTTTACTCTATCTTTGCATTTCCACATTTTAGGATGATTTATACTGGCTTTGTTTGCTGCACAACAACACGAAAAAAGATTTTATGAAATTTATCTTAACTCAATTCTGCACCCTCCAACAATGAAAAGTTCTCAGTAACTTTTATCTAGCCTGGCTTTCTCATTAGGAGAATAAAGCAAAGCAGTGACATAATCATGCAAACTAGTTGGAAATAATTAGAGGTGCGAAGAAGTTCATTAAAATATGGAATAACAATATGACAATCCTGAAAGTGAAATTTTGTGTGACTCCCTGTTTTATCGAGTCGCTGTTGTCTTTACTTTCGAGTTTCTGATTACGCTGTTTTTGACTTTTACTTTACTTTTCGGGTTCGGTGTTTTTGCTAGTGTTTTTGCTGGCCTTTAACTTCAGGTTTAACTGAACGTTTCTTCCTCTGGTTTCATTGTTACCATGTTATCGATGCTCTCATATGTTGATAAACATTTGTAGAAACTTTAACAGCTGTGCAGACTCAGACTGACTTTGCCTCTTAAAGTGTTGAACAAAGTGATGAAATGGCTGAATCACGTAGCCTACTGGCATTTCCTGTGTGACTGACCACGTCTTTTGTGAATATTGTAGTAAACAAAAGAGTTGTGTACTCGATTAAGTGGCGTTGTCAAAGCACAAACTCTTTTCTAAATCTCAGTCAGCTTATAAAACAATCTTGGTTTTCTTTTATTTGTCTGAAATGCACATACTTATCGGGCACAGTTGAATAAATTTTGGTGTACAACGCATTTGTAAGTTCTACACAAACCAAGTCATAGGTTAAGGTGATATCGAACATTTTGTCTACTGATTATTCACATGCCTTCATTAAAACCAAGTTACTGAAGTAACCAAGTTCAAAATTAAATTCTTGCTGATGCAGACTTTTTGCTATGAACTGATCAATCCTCTTGGAATAACTTACTGTGTTTTCGAAAAACGAAGCAAATAGTAGGCCTCAGCATTGTGTTGTACTATTCTGTTGAAGATATGAATACTCGTAGATTTGACATTCGTTAATGGTAACGTTTCTGGAAAACACTCATCTGGAATTACAGATTTCAAGTCGTTTGAATATAGTACGTTCTAATTTCCGAATAAAATGTTTTACTACATGTGGTGATTGGTAAAACACAAGAATCACAAGACAATTTTGGCCATGAGAAGTGAATGTGTTTGGTAATTTGATCTTGGCACACAAAGTAAAATTACACTCGATTCACTTGGAAGTTGGTAATTGCATTGTATTGTGTAACGTCTTCACTCCCACACGCAAGGCGCTAGACTTTAAACATGCATCGCAGTAACATGGAACACACAAATACATGAATGAAGACGAGGATATATACATGGTGGTAGTAGAGAGTATACGCTTTATGGCGCTAATACATTTACTTTGATGAAACACAAGCTTTTGAAACACACGCATGAATGACGCCATCATGATTATTATAATGTGGTACTGCGAATGCGATGACTTCCACGTACATCGATTTATAAAATGCATGAAGGAGTGGGAGGCTGCGAAGGACCAGGGGTCATCTAGGCTGCAGACCTTCCAAGGACGAATCTGCTTATTGTGTAAAGGGAACAGTGTATAATAGTTAGTGAGGAAGTGAGGTAGTGAGGCAGATGCGTCTCTTGCTTAGCATGCAATGAGACACGCAACAATTAAGTTGTTAACACTTCAGTAATTAAGTTGTTAACACATTTCACTGGGCCAGCGCCACTCCGTGTATTGGTGGATGGTGAGGTCAACATAATACGAGGCCCAGCTGCCTTTCTATCAGCAAAGATCGAAAAATGTATCACCCAATAACTCACTAATTGTATCAGCAGGTGAGACCGATTGCAAACAGTTTGTTACCACGGGTCTTCCACTGACGACAACCCTATCACTGCATAGGTTCTTTTCAGGCATTATTCGCAGCTACGTTTTGATTTTTACTTCTCTGCAGAGGAATCTAACTGTATTGCATTTTCGACTAGTTTCGTGTCATTTTCTGTTTTTTCATGACTCTTTTTCTTCGATCTAATTGCTCAAAAAAGTATTGTCTCCATACTTTTCGCATGTGTAAAAGTTACTGTGTTGTTGCATTAGTTGAAAGACAAATATTGTTAGTAACTTCAACATCTTTTTATACAGTTTTTTTAGTTTATACTGATTCAATTACGCTTTTTGTAATTCCAAGGTTTTTCAAAATTTTATTGGTCAAGATAAGTTTCTTGAAAGTGGGTGCTTCTTTACCCCTGTCATACATATATTGTGAAAAACAAATTACATCCTTATATGTGGCTGACCTGGAGAAGGAGCTGTGTTGAATGAATTGATTAGTTGATCATAAGAATCAATTCGTGCTTTTTGTACTCAACTTTTGTACCCACTTGAGTTTTGTCGTGTCAGTTTCTGTTTCACAATGTAGGGAACTTTTCATGATCATAATGGGTGTCTTCAGTCATTGGAACATGATGTGAGTTGTCACTTTCAAAAAGTATGTTGTGAAAAAGTGTTAGAAGTTGTGCTAAAGAAATAAGCTTTCCTCAACGAAATGAAATCCAGACTGTCCTTTGCAGCCTTCTTACAGTAAAGTCCGCAGACAATATTTTACCTCCCGAGAGACAATTTCAGTGACTCGTGAAGACATAGCGCCTCCCGATTTTAGATTAGTCTGTGAGATGTTGGCATGTTGTTTTTCAGGTTGCACTTCGGTGTTTGGCACAAAGTTACGACAGTCTGATTTGTATCTTTGTCGTTTTGAAATAGAATATCGCGGAAATCTACACAATAATATCTGGTGTATTCATGATAACCATCGTTTGGATCTATTCCTGACCTCTTTCTGCGTTTGGGATGTTGAACATAAAGCAATCAACTTTTATAGCATTTTTATTATTGTCATTACCCAATTCATTTGAAGTCTGCAGCTCTGTTTAAAGTCTGCAGTCATTATTTTTGCTTGAAATGCACAAAATAACTTCGTTTTTTTCTGCTCTTCCAAACATATTCCAGTCTTCCTTCCTGCTACAATAATATTTGCACAGCTTTGTGTGTGATTCCAGCTTACCATCTGCTGCGGCTTCGCCTGCTTCAGCATGCCGGTGTCAAGCGAAATTTCTGACTTGCGAAATAGCTGACTTCGCACCACCTGCGTTTGCGCAGATCGAGATTCCAGGTCACGCATCAGTATTGCGAAATGGTGTACATGTATATGCCAGATGTTAACTGTATCAAATAAGCTGAGAACTTATGGTAACAGTTTCTTAAGTCTTTCACAGGTTATGTTATACTCAAAAGCTTTAAAATTAATGTAGGTGGAAAAAAACTGAACAGTTATTTCCACCTGAATTACTTCGAAAGCATTTGATTGGTGTACTTGCAATCTTGAACATAAACTGCCACCATCTTATTTTGTACACTCATTCTCAATGTAGTGGCATTGGTGTACAATATCTTTCTGATTTTGTAGCAATCATTATCAATGTACAGTTTACTCACTCACAAGGTCTTGCTCATCCCCGTTTCCATGAGGTGTCCTTGAAAAATGATAAACATGAAATAAGAAAACGAAAACAAAGCAGAACCTAGCAAAAATACTTGCTTAGTAATCTAAATCATTAGTTTCAGCATAAGAGCCTTATGCCGCTATGCTAAGCTTGCAGCTGCTCCATGTCTGCAAAAACATTATTCCTATGCTTCGAGTACCTAAGATAAAACCACTTTTCAGATAAAACTTTTCACTGAATATTCAAAGTTGACAACAGTGCTAATCATCCATTAAAAGTAAAGGTTTTGTTTTCAGAGAAAGACGTAAGCTCATTTCTCATATTGATTCGAAATATTAAGGCAATTTTTGTGACATATGTTTCATGACCATCTTTTGCATTACCTACCTTTCATTCCCTACCTGTTTTTTTTTGCTTGAGACATTTCGGTCATTTGTCCCGTGATATTATGAAAACACGCCGTTACAGTATTCACCAGCCTACCTTTTCACACAATATGACCGAGTTGACTCAAATATTTTGGTCATTTCAAGCAAAATTCAATCTACAACCGAAAAAAATAAACCCAGCTGCCTCCACACAATCGTTTACTTTTTATTGACTATTTTATAAATCGAACATGTGTTAAGTGACATACATGGTCAAGGAGCCAGCGGAAGCCATATGGATCAAAAACCCACTCAGTCTAACATACGCCAACGGTTCTACTGGCGTGCGATAACCCAACATGTGAAGCATTGGGCGCGAATATTCGTCATGACATGCTTGAATGTGAAGCATTGGGCGCGAATATTCGTGTGAAGCATTGGGCGCGAATATTCGTCATGACATGCTTGGCTTGTTGAAATGGATCCATCGCTGCGATGTACCACTTAAAAGTCCTTGGCGACCAATGGAAACAGTTTGACAACAAGGTTGGTATCAGCATGCACCTCTTCATACTTCTACATAACTTGCAGCTTAAAAAATAGCAATTCTTTTATTCTATTTCATTTCAGAAACTCAATGACCTCATTTTAATCGCTTCAACATTCGCCATGTTACATCCGCTTACCTTCTCCGGACTAAATACAAGGCGAAAGAACCAACGGAAATATATAACAGTTGAAGTGGCGGTCAAAAGTCTTCAACGTTTTCGTATCAGTACGAAATACGATGTTGCTTCTTATTGGGTAATTCTTCACGCTTCGGACAAAAAATGAATGGTGCAAGGAACGGGTATTTACTAAGTAATACAAAAATAGAAAGTTTTATTTGATTATTTATTCTGATGTATTTTGCAAACCATTAAAGCAGGGTTTCTCAATCTTTTTCCCGTAAAGTACCCCGAGTCATAAAACATTCAACCCGAACCCCCAAATCAGCTAGCAATGCCGTGGATTTCACATCATTGCATCTCAACAACGCAAGATCAGGCAAAATCTACACGGAGTTTTCAATCGGTACGCATTTTCCTCTAGTACAGGATATTAAATAATAGCAATACATGAAAACTCAACTGCCGTCCAAGAACCCCTGGAAATTTTCCCGTGAACCCCTGGGGTTCGCGAACCCCAGGTTGAGAACCACTGCGTTAAAGGGTTGGAGAACATGCGTAGAACATCAAAACCTGACAGAGCTTTATAACATTTTTCTATCATGATATGAATCTTAACATTTTGAGCAGTCCTAAATCATTGCTATCATTTCTGTAATTGTTGCAGATGGTGAATATGCTGCAGGATGATTGGAGCGTGTTTCTGTCACAAGCATGCTGAGGATTGCCCTCCTTGTCGAGTCCACTAAGATGACTCCATTTGATGTATTCTGTCCGAATCTCGGCTGAAGAAGTTTCCCCTGTCACTACTGACGACCTAATCCAAATTGAGGTTGCAGCCGATGTCCAAGCTATTGTTGCTCAGCTCAACAACATCCAAAGAACTGTGAGTTAGCAAACGTACTGATGTTTTCATTCACACGGCTGTACCGCTCACTTTATACGCCTAAGCTTCATTTTACACGTTTAACTATCGTGGTTATCAAGCCTTATTAGCAGCCAAGAGGATTTGCACTGATAAGTACTGGAGAAATTTACTTCAACAAATGTATGTTGTTTCATGATCAGGCGCTGCTCGTCTAACCGGTTTGCCACCACCAGTCGCTCTCACACCTAGGCGAAAATGTTTGCTTTGTCAATAGCTTATGGTGCTTACAGGTACGAAACAACAACGAAACCACAAAGGAGAAACATAAGTACTGTAAGCTCAAGAAGTACTATAACAAGAACTATGAGCTCAAGACGTACTATAAGCTCAAGAAATTTAACGGTTGCAAGACCTTCACGTTCTACGTCGGACGCACGTTAGCCGAGCAAACCCGAAAAAGCTTGGTGGCCGCAAAGTTGACCGCAGTACTCCAAACTGGCTTCATGGATACACAATTATTTCTCTGACAACTCACCAACCTGAACTGTGTATTCGTTAACTGCTTTTTTTCGCTGAGACATTTCGGTAACTTCTACCATAATATTTAAATTTGACGCAACAGTGTTCGCTAGTCTACATTTTCGGACGTCATGACCGAATTGACTTTTATGTTGAACATCAGATAATTCCAAAGCATCCTTGCAACAATGCTCGAGCCAGTGGCGTAACCAGAGGTTTGAGCCAAGCTGGGCAAACCTTTGCTGAAGGGAGCCCACTGGTCACCGTAGGGTGGCCACTAGCCACCACTCAGAAAAAGTTAAGAAATAACAGTAAATCCGGATGACGTGGATGTCTATACCAGTAAAAGCCAAAAACACACCGAAAAACGCAAACAAAACAACATTCTACTGAAAATCAAAAGAATGCTAAATATCAAAATGTAAGCTAACGGGGTCCAGATTTTACATTTAGCTTGGCAGGGGGGCGGCACACCCCTCTACCTCCCCGTCAGTTACGCCACGGGCTCGAGACAAAGAAACAATTCTAAGATACAATTTAACAACAACTTCATTTTTTGGTATTGCATTACGGTATAATACTGCATATTAACAGAAGTAAAACGACGAAGCCTAGGCTATACAATACAGAATGCTGACAATAACCATCAATCACATACAAGCCACGAGTAAACAACACAACCTGGGTTTGGGTAGCAAGTTAACCACAAATGGTTGCGTTTCAGCTGTAGCCTCTAGACTACCTGACTGAAACTTTGAACGGATTGCAAAACCACATGTATGACTAAAGGGTCGTAGGCGCCTAGACCAGTAGTCGCTTGATTTTGCATGTCCAAATCACATTGGTGTAGAAGGCGGGGGTGCAGGGGATGCAAACGCACCCCCAAAAGTTTTGAATTGGTGAAAATCTGGGAAAAATCCCCTAAAATCCGGGCAAATATGTGAGGAAAGTGAACAAAATATGTACAAATCATCGCAAAATTGCTGTATGAGCGTTTATTTTACAAAAATGCACCCAAAATTATGTGAACACTTTTTTCATTATTTTTTTGGCGGTCATGTTTTATTTTAGCTGCTTTTGGGCAAGTTAGGAGAAGTTTGGGCGAGCTTGGGTGAAATTTTGGCAAAAATGGTGCTTGAAGTGCCATGCGCCCAGTAAAATCAAGATTCTTTGACTCTGCCTCCTCAAAAAACAAGCGGGATCCGCTCTGCGGACTCCGCAACTCCGCTTTTTGTCCATCTCTGCAGTGTTGGTGATATTGCAAATCCTATTGTTGAGCAGGGGGCACAAGTGTTGAGAGTATTTGGAAGGGGGACTCAAACAGTGAAAAGCTGGGAACCACTGGTCTAAGGCATTTGACAGAACTTACCACAGCCTGCTGTTTGCAATACTAACAGTTGCTCTGTATTGCACTTTAACAAAACATTTTCTTGTTATTGTGTTATTCGAGCCCCCTTGTCATATTTGGCCATGAGTCCACAACAAAATAAATATTACGTTTTATTCAACGGCTCAGCCTTTCGTGCATTTTTACAACAATAATCTTTTCTGCACTATTTTCGCAAAGTTTTAAAAAGCATCAGCTTGCAGCACATTAAGCCATTTTTCCAGAGGAAAACGCTGGTCGTAGACTATGAATCTGCTAATGCAAGTGTTGCGGAGTGTTTGTCGTTCCCAGTTCCAGTCTACGATCCAAGAATTCATGTGGAAGACGCACCGCCACCAGTCAAGCGCTTGTGAAAGCAACTGTTGCTGATCAAGAAGACATATTGCTGGATTCGGATTGGTTGCGTGATGACATGATAGACAAACCGCAGGAGCTTCTTGCACGCCAATACTCTCAAATTGACGGTCTTCAAAGCAGGGGCGTGCAAAGGTCTGGCGACGCCCTGGGCGAATACTTGATTGTATGCTCCCTACGAAATTGTAGTATTGAAAAATGTGAGAAATACAGGCACAGCAAGACTACCTGCCCAGACCTTTGCCACGTGCAAAATGATTAGGCCACAAATACGTCTTATCAAGTGAGTACGTCTTATGAGAAGAGAAAAAAGTTGTATGATTCTCGTACCACGTAACGCAACAGCAGCAAGACAGTTGAACGTTGTGAAACGTACGTGCAACGGCACAGAGTTTTGCAATGGTGCTTTTGAAAAGAAAAAAAGTGAAGTACATTTCATATAGAACGCTGTCGCTCTGCTAAAAAAAACTGTACGTTTTTAAACGTATCGTACTTGGCGCCGAAAGTGTTAACAGCTCCGGACGATGTTCTTTCTGAAAAATGTACTGTACCATGTTGTCTTGTTCTATTTTACAATTGAAAGCGACGAATCTATCGCCAAATCGTCACGCATGGTATAGTCCTGTGACACAATTCGCATTGCCACAAAAAATGAAACCAAGCAAACAAGACACAATCGAAACATGAAGCGTTCTTTACTTCCAACCAAGCAAGTTAAAGGTTTCCGTTTTGTTCACTGTACGGCAGACCCGCAGCCAGGTTTGAAAATTTTGGGGGGCAAAATACATTTTTAGGGGAGCAAGATTTTTGTTTTTATTATATGTTTTTAAAACAAATTTTCCTGGGATTAAAAATTTTGGGGGCACCAAAATAGTTTGGGGGAATACAGCCCCGAATGCTCTCCGTGCCCATGGGCCTGCTGTATTGTCCGCTATGTTTTGATTATGGCGTTTATAGTGAAATCATGAAAACAATGCATTTAATACTTTTCAACAATATTTCGCTGCCATACTCCCACCCCACTTGCAAAACTTCCACGTCTCCCACTTAAGAAGCCCAGGCTCTAGAGAGAATCGAATGACATTTTGAATACAAGTTGCAGGTTAGCATTATAGGCTCGCAGGATTTGACCAACCTACAAAGCGGAGAAGAGAGATAGGATGCAAGGCCTTGAAGATAACGATGGCAGTGCTTCATCCCTCTCTCGGGTCACTTATATTTACCTGTCCTTCTCAGGATTGTTTCCGTCAGATCCATAGAGTATGTGCTAGTAACCTTACAATACGAAGAAGCATCTAGTCACAATATTTTTAATAAAATGTGATTTTTGTATTTCACACTTTTGATGCCCCCAAAGCCTTGAATGCCCGGGGCTATCGGCCCGTTCTCCCTCCTCTTCACGCCACTGCTTCAAAGTGTTTGTCTGTTCGAGGCTTCTGGATCCAGATCCTGCTTGTTAAAACGACAATCACTGGGTAACAGCATCCAACATGCGGACCGAAGGAAATGCTGCAGCAATTTACGATTCGCCTCATCCAACCACTTTCACTACTGACAATATTTAGCAATTGAGTGTGCTATCTCACTACTTTACCAGAAGGGCTCCCCACTACGGTTAGACTTCGCCAAGTTGGTGGCAATGGCTGTGGGCTGTTTTGTCTGCCCATGGCAACTGCTTTAGCTTGCGATGAAGACTCTGCTCTTAGTTTTCGAACAGGCATGTATACGGAATCATTTACTTGATTGTTTCAGGCGGGACCATTTGTCACCTTTTCCTAGCGTACAGAGAAGCGTGTTATTCATTTTAATGTAATTGTGTTACAAAAGTGCAAGTTCATCTCATGTATGTTTACGCATCGCTTCTTCCATTTGGTGAATAAATGTTGGTGTGATGAAATAAGGTCATGGCGTTTCTTGGTTCTTAACTGAACTGGCAACCAAATGTGATTTAACAGCTTTAGTAAACAAAGGAACTCAACCAAATTTTTAAACAGAAGCAGTCTTAGTTACCAACGCGCAGGCGAGGCCCGTGGCGAAAGCTGTTGACCCCGCAGAGCCGTTGACCACCNTTACAGTTGTGCAAGTACAGGAGGGGTTATAAATGTTGTGCTGNCAACAGCGGTGTTGCCTGATCGCACGCTATTGATCTTATTGCTCTCTCCCTCATGATTTTTGCAAGATATGTCAACAGATGCTTTTCTTTTACCCGAGAGAGATTTCAGAGCCTAACATGCACTGTAAAAGATTTAGCACGTAAAATTAACTGACGTGTAAGACCAAGTCAAATATTTTTCAGTTATTTGTTATTCCAATAGTGCCACTTATAGGGGACTACCTGACGTCTAACTCAAAGTTTCATTTTCGCAAATAGACATCAGTACCTTAGCTCTGAGAAGCGAAATAATTGACATGCAATAATAGGTCAGAATTTTCGCAGAGGTCAGAAATTTCGCTTGTCATGTCTAGCGAAACCCTGATTAGGTCAGAAATTTCGCTTGACAATGGTAAGCAATTCTTTTGTAACAGATTGTTATTGGCTTATTTGCTCGCTGATTATAATCTTCTTGGTCTTAACTCTTGTCTGGCGATCTTTGTTTCGTGATTTTTATACTTTTACTTTCACGTTGTCATGAAAATTTTGAAAAACCCCTGTTTGTAACCTAAATTAATTTTATTTCGCATGGTGCAGACTTAACAAGGCTGAAGGGTGGACACATGCAGTCCAGAAATTTTCTACTGATGAAGACTGAGTTGGTAACGAAAAGGTTATCCGGCGTTGATACATTCATGTGAAGCAGACATGCAGTTTGATGATTATTTCATGTTGATCATCAATTTGTTGAAAACTTGAAGTAACTATATGGCCCTACCAAAAAGAGAAATCATCATGTGAAATAGCTTGCTGTGTTTCGCCATCTTCTTCTTGCTGGAACACCAAATCAACGCTTTTGCCGGTTTAAAGCAGTTATTTTTCGTCTGACAACCACAAACATTTTTACTGTATCTTTTTGCAGTCGCGTGTTTTTGGGTTAATTGTTTTTGCCACATTATGCAACTTTTATTGAAGTTGCCAACAATGCAGAGTGTTATCTGCTTGTGTGTGCTTTTAAGAACGAAAAATATGGGTTCAAAATTTTTTTACAACGGTATATAAAAAAATAACTTACACTACAGTTTTTTCTTAGAAGCCGTAAATTCAATATGCAAAAACAGGTCTTAATAACATGTTTCTCACATGGCATTTCTGTTGCAAGTTTTTCGTACAAGTCGAAAAACAAAAACATTTAAAAAATTTAGCTTACAACTTTCTTAAAAATGATGAGTTTTATGTTTTCAACTAAACAGTGCCGATTGCTTCGATGCCCATCGGGTCCATGCAGGAGCTGTCGCTATTGAGTTAATGTGTTTCTTACATCTTTGAGTAACAATGATTGGCACACTTATGATCATGATTATGCGCCTGGTTTTACAGCCAACGAGTAAAACTGAGCAGTTAAAAGGAATGGGAGAGCGACATGTATGCTCAAATCGTGTTTCTCTTTCAGTTGATAACGTTTAAGTTAAAATTACTTTCTCTGGTGTCAACAGCCTCCTTGCCAGTGTCGAAAATGCCATAGACTGAAATGTTGAAGTATTCAACAATTTATTGACTATCGTTTGTGGTGCGTTGCAGCATCATTGTACATACAATGCACCCTCAATCGCTAACACAATATCCATTATGGCAGCGTTTCTCAACCTTTTTCTACCTCAGCACCCTTTGGCTCACGCCTAAGCAGTCCAGCACCCCTACCATTGGCTAACACCTTTTGTCCAAACGTATTCCTTTTACCTTTCATCGCCACATATGTGACCTTCCCCACCACCCCTTGAAATTGATTTCAGCTCCCCCTGTGGGTGCTAGCACCCCAGGTTAAGAAACCCTGCATTATAGGATCATTTCTTGCCACCATCAATATTAAAAAATTTGGATAAACTTGCGTTGTTTGGGTTACTGGAGCAAAGGGAGGGCATTAGAGTCACAANTAAAANACTGAGAGCATCAATGAGCAAACGAGTGCAGTGCTTTGCTCAGTTTTCGATTATATAATNTGCTCTTTTATGGATGCACTCTTTGTTGCGCAAAATTTTCAAGCTCAAAGTTTTAACCTTTAGTGCTCAATGCAAAAATTCCAGCACGTTGGAATGATGGATATTTTTACACGTTTTTGAAAGCTTGAATTTAGAAGTTGTAAATAAACATAACTATTTGCTTTTACTGGTACTTTTAGTTGTTTCGGCTACGTGCCTGTCACATGTATGTCCTGATGAATGTCTGCTGTTAATCCTGTTGAAATATCAGCGCTGATTTTAAATCTAGCGGCAGAGCAAACTTCTATGTTATTTTTACTCTTCCTGTTGGCTAGTTCTGTAATAATATTAACAACTACTCCGAATTTTCCTAGACAAGCGAAAAGCTGCAAAACATTCAATTGAATCGATATTGATAGAGCATAAAATTCCTTATGTAGTTGTTCATGAAAATACATCTTATAGTCTCGACAAATCCCTTTGCAAAAGAAAGAGGTTCAATACTCTTGCCATGTATCGTGTTACGGATGTTTGTTAGAGCACCCACTGTACCGCTAATGGATGGCTCGCGTGTGCAATCCTCCATCGCGTTGCAAAAAATGTCGTCGCAACACGGTAACATAGTGGATACCGTGGCGTAACTGGGGGGGGCAAGAGGGAACATCGGCTCCCAGGCGCAGACTTTTAGGACCGCCAAATTGAGACCGGAACGTCACGTAATAAATACGAAATGTCAAATGTCAGCGGATGCTAATAATCACGATTCACGAAACGTCGAATGCCAGTTGCTGGTGCCCGGTTGCGAAATCTCATCAAGATCACTAAAACCAAGGTTCGCAATCGCAAAGCGAGCAGTTACGAACCTTTGACGTTTAAACGCGGAGCTTCTGTCTCCAGCAATCAGCGCCCGCATGTGGTTTGACACACGGCTGCGTTACAGTGCTTTCAGATAGCCAGGGTTTCGAACTTTCCGACTTCGCTCCCATTCTGTAGTTGCGTCACAATGGACGGGCATCCGGCATTCACAGTAAAAGTAGCTGCGCATGCTTTGAGAGCAGCGATGAAACGTAACACTCAGGGGTGTCAAACAAACGGCCCGCGGGCCAAATCCGGCCCGTTGCGTGGTTGAATCCGGCCCGCGGGATGATTTTGTTAAATAAAAACTTCTTTGTTTGCTTGAGAAGTCTATCCAGTTATACTTTAATAACTGGTGACTATAGATTTCATTTACTTGCAACCTTAACGTAATTGCTTATATTTTATTGTTTTTCTCTGTTTTTTCACGTGAAAATTTCCCCTTTTCTGCATATTTCCTTTTGCGTGTTCACACCGGTTTGATCTTTCAAACAGGTATGAACATGCAAAAGTTCAACTACTGTTGATAAAGTTTAACACTAGAACTCCGAGAAAAAACATACCTTG
>JGI24159J19872_10007581_pt1 | contig 14210 bp, 9 predicted proteins | sample Ectturendosymbi4_FD_19872 | JGI IMG/M metagenome (IMG submission 19872) | reverse complement strand
CGTTCGGGGCTTGTATCACTGAAATTTCCATTTGCTCATTCTGGCTGGCACTATTGTTGCTCCGTGACGTTGGCTACGCAACAATGAATGAGAGTTCACGTGAGAGCTCGTCTATTGTTACGTAACGCACGTCACAGAACAATGATAACGCCAGTTAATCCTCCACGTCTTAGGCTCATTCATATTAGCCCGATCTCTTAGCAAATATATTCAACTAAAGTTTCAAAAATCTTGATAAAAGATTTGATGAAATTGCTAAAAGAAAACGAAAAGTTAGGCAGGTTTACTTGTAGCCTATACATCTGCCACACTAAAGCCATGACTGCACTAGTTGAATACGGAACCAGGCATTTGTGTTAGGCTACTAATTTTTACTCCGTTATGATCGTTCGGTTTGCATCTTGATTAAAACCAGGCCCGTAACCAGCTTGGGACAGCAGAGGGGGAGAAGCGTTGTCTGGGAGGGGCCCAATTTTTAAATATGTCCAACACATTTTTCCAAGGGGAGCGAAAAATTATTAGGGCGATTCGCCACCATCCATGGTCGCAATTAGGTGGGAGTCACGGGGGAAGTGACCCCACTTTTTTTCAGACGGTGGGGATGTAATATATTATGTCTCCCCACTTTTATTCTTTATGTTTTGTATTTGGAGAGGTTTTAAAATATAAGTGACATTTGGTCCGACATTTTACCCTGTGTGTTGTCTTGAGACAATAAGAGTTTAACAGCTGCACGTGTGAGAGATCACAGTTCAGCAATGATTTGTTTCGTGCAGAAATGTTAGTGGTTTTGCTCTAACGTTGGTTGCCACGTATTCAGAAGACAGATCAAAATTTAAAGATGCAAGTTTATAATATAAACATTAGAAAGTTACATTTTCAGGCAAATCTCTGCGATGTTTTTGCCGAAGACAAAAAGCAGCACTATTGTGGAGATTTAGGATGGGCAGTTTTGCTGTTCATGAAGTCTATCAGAATTATTATTTTATACGTGTGCAGACAAGCTATTCCTTTGATTGGCAGAAGTGTCACTTTAATGGCGAACCAGTAGTGCAATTTTTTTCAATAAAGTCAAATTCTTGGTAGTAAGCTTGAATGACGTGATTTTTTGCAAATACTCTGGATAGAAAGAGGAAGTGTCATATTCTTAATTTGATAGGTCAATAAAAAGTCATTGTTTACCGTTAGGTCAATATTCTTTTTATTGGGCAATAAAATCATTTTTTTATGATTATCATTTATTAGTCAAAATTTCTTTTTAGTATTGGTGAGAAAAAATGATAATTTTGATATGTCTGATAAAAGCTTACACATTATCGCTGGAACACTGAGCCGGAATTTTGTCACACGAACTCTGAACCTGGGTGCATGAAACCTCGGTTTGAAAATCAAAATAAATAGCACATAGACTTGTGTCGCAAGTTTCGTTGATAATTTTTGTTCTTTCGTTTAATAAATTTATTTTTGATATAAAATCTGAAGAAATTCTCAAGAAATATCATTATTCAGTCTAAATTTTGTTAGTTCAATAAAGTCTATTATTTTTAGTTTTTAGGTCAATCAAAACTTGAGGGCAATCAGCATTAAATTGTCAGCTAATCTTGAATGTTGACATTACTTATTGCCAAGTTCATGACTTTTACTTGTAAGAGCAGATGCCGTTTTATGTGTTCACGCTGTACGTTTGCAAAAGTTTGGAATGCTCATCATGTTGCTGAAATATACATGTAGACCGTGTCCAGTGACAAATTTAAGCATATTATTTTGTAAATCATCTGTAGAGATGAAGCGTGATTCGAGGGCGTACGCAAGGGAGGGGTTAACCTTCCCTTGAGCTTGATATTTTCCAAAAACTTTATTGTAAGGGGAGTGTATAGGAGGGCTTGATTTTTACAAAAATAAGGAGTGCGTGTAGAAGAATATGCCTATTATGTCAAAAAACTTCGCTTGAAAACATGAATATGACGTCAAAGTGTGAGGTCACAAAAAGCGCACACCAAATACAAATGACCACCATATGCAACTGAATGAAACCCCCACCCCATGAAAATTTTTTGCGTAAGCCTACGCCACTGGCGTGATTAGTGTTTCTTTCAAAACACCTCTAAAAAACAAGATTGGGAACCTGTATTTTTAAAACTGTGCTTCTGAATCGACCCGATGACTATATTGGTTTCGCACCAAGCTGTCCCTCCCACATTTTAAAACCAAAATGCGCCCATACCTGCACCCCCCTAGTTACGGGCCTAACTGAAAAGTTCTCAATTTCGGACATGTTGCGAAGAGAACTTTATCCGTGACCCCTTGCGAAAAAGTTGTATCACGGTTGAATAAACACGATGACGTCGTCGAATGCAAATTCATGAAAATTGCCCCCCCCGAAATGAAGCGCTGGTTGTGCCCCTGATCCCGATGTTATGGTTTTAAGCTTTCTTTTTGGCCTGTGCAATATTACGCGGGAATTGATCTCAGATGGAATCAATTTTATCATTGCAGCAGTTTTTTCAACCTTTTTACTCACGTGGTCCAGAAAACTTTTGGTTAAAATAGCGACCAACTACGTTGGTAACACAGACTTCTTTTATACGCACAAAGAAACACATGTTACTCTAAAGTAGCGCATTCATTGCTGTAAGCCAGGGGTCGGCAAACATCGAGTCGCGGGCCGGTCCATCAAGAAATTGTTACCGGACCGTGCAGATACGTCCAAAAGTGACGAACTTTTGCAGACATAAGGAACGCTCTGCGAGTGGCATGATCCCTGCTGGTCGGAGCATCTTATTGCAGCAAAGCAAGCCCAGATCTGTCACCGGATCAGTGCCATGATGACTTACGAGTTGTAATAATTTGCATGTGCCAAGCAGTCATTATTTTATTGAGGGCCGGCCCACAAAATAATGCCAGGCTGAAACCAGTCCGCAGTGTGAAAAAGTTTTGACCCCTTCTGCATGCGATTCAGTGAGAATCTTGCTGCTGAACACACTGTATCCCCACGCTGTAACGATTAGACGTCTAGATAACTGTATTGTAGCATATATTTGGCCTAACTCCGTGGCCCACTCGAAAACTGCGCTACGGTCCACAGGTTAAGTAACACTGCTTCATGATACCGCGGTGTTTCCGTATTGCTGCCTGTATGGCTCGTTTCAAAATTATACGTCTGCATTTTCGAAAGCTTGTTTACCAGACCTTGGAGTTGATTTACTGGTTGTTTACAAAATCTTTTATTTATTCGATTCCCGTCGACACAATTTGATCCTTGGTTGCAGAATTGAATATTTTCCATGGCAAACATGTCTCTACGTAACTTTTTGTCAAGGGTTTTTATTTCACGATTTTCACAAAATGGAAACTTTTGCAAGGTAACGTTCAACATAACCGTGGCGCAAGCACCTCACGAACATTGTGTTCTACGTGAACAGCGTTCAGACTAAATACTGCGAAGCTTCTCACAACCGCGTTTTCTCTCTAAACGGAACAAAATTTCCTGATCCTGAAACTACTGTCCACAGCCAGAAATTGCTCCCACCCAGAGATTTATCCATCAGGCAAGAGGAAGGTGCAACAGGGGCAGAGCAACGCAAATGCGGGGCACACAAACCAGTGATCGATCGAAAGCCGAAGCAAAACGTGCGTTTTTGTCACGTGACATCCACGAATGTGCGAAGTTTTTGGTTTTTTTTTCACAACAGAGCAGAACGGAACATTGACACAGCATCGGCCTCTGCAGCAGCTTCGACAGTTAATGAGTACGTCAGAGCAGCTGCGTTGCGAGCCGCGGGATCCCACGTGTTCTTGGATGCCAGTCCAGCACCAGCAGCAGCAGCAGCAGCAACAGAGAGCTGACGGCAGTGTGGTGTCTACTTATTCACGACGCTAGTTCGAGGCAGGCTTCGCGCTTTCGTCCTGAGCAACAGGAACAGCTGGTTGAGTTGAGAAAGCAAATACAGAAAGACTGAAAATGCAGTGAAGGAGAACACCTTGGCACTGCTGGCCGCAGGAACACCTTGGCACTGCTGGCCGCAGGAACACCTTGGCACTGCTGGCCGCAGGCACTAGGTGGTTTTCAATCCGGGGTCGCGACTCCTGAACCATCTCTGGAGGGGTCACGAGTCGGTCATGCATGTACACAGCTGTATTACATTTGCTTTACTCGAGTTTTAGATGTGCGTCGTTGGGTTATAGTGGGTTGCTAATACTTGCTATGATGGGTCGCGGTACAAGAAAGGTTGAAAACCATTGCACTGGTCAATGTTCAGGGAACCGCGTTTCTGTTACAGAGAAAATGGATTCACTCCAACCAGGTTTTCACACAATTCCACATCAAGAATTTTACCTCGTCCTGGTGTATGCACGGCGCGTAACGAGCAGTGAGGTATTGTTACAGCACAACCACCACTATTGTGACATCTATCGATTTTAATTAAACGTTGTCGTCAAGTTAGTGTTTGGCCAAAAATTTCTGTTGTGGACAACGATCTGCTGTGAACGAAACGAGCAGCAAGTTGTGTTCGATTCATAAACTACCTTGAAAAGTTTTGGACAAACATTTCCGTCAAAACAACTTGGCATACAGAATAAAAACGCACCAATTCGACAACAAACCAGAGACGCGATGAATAAACCTTCAAGAAACCCTTGCTGAAAAAAAGGCAAGTATAGCAAATGACAGCGACGCATCACATGCGTTCAGCAAACACACTGCACAACAGCACCTGCTGCGGCCGCTTCTGGATTGTTCTGTTATCTCTTCTTCCCCAGTAACCACGGTTCCCACCGCTGTTGTAGTTCTGCAGCACATGCAAAACAACACGTTGCAGCACATGCAAAACAACACGTTTCCTCAACGGATCTTTCAGTGACATAAAGGACCAGGCATTAATGGTGATGCCAGTAGATGCCTCAGCAACGAATTGTCCTTGCGGCAGGATAACGAAGCTGCTGATTCCAGTGCAAGATAACGAAGTTTTCAAAAGTGCTCGTGTTTCGCCCAATGCGGGCGTCATCGGTTTCGTAACTTTCGTGAATGAGACGCATTCGCGGAATTGTTTTTCAACCAAAGTTTTCCTCAATCGACGATTGGCGAAAAAATTTTTACTTCAACCGAGTAAGGAACGTTAACTCATCTGCACAGAGTTTACGTCTTGTTGGGGTTGGAATGATGCCGAGTCGTTTTCAACTAACTATCGGAAAGTGTCGTCGACGTGCGGAGTCTATCGGGACGTCTATTGACTCCATTTCAATTAAATCCAAACGACGCGCGAGTGCTCATCAATCACTTAAATAAAACAATTCTTACGTGCAGTCGTCAAAGGCGTTGCGCTTTATGTTCTATATCACATGTGTCAAACCGACTGCCCCCAGGCCAAATATGGCCCGCCATGTCCTTTCATGTGGCCTGCGAAACTTAAATTTTAAGCCTCAGCCTGCTTATTTTTTTTGGAACAGTAGTGGTTTATACCTATTTACAAAGGCGAACGACGTTCTTTGCTATGTCATAACTTTGCTATTTTAGTCATCTTGCTGACCGAACGTCTCTCATGAAAAAAGTTATTCAGTTTTAAGGCTCCTTTCACTGCAACATAATCATTATTACGTCACAGAGACGCTCATTAACCATCAGCGTTTCGTAGATGATTGTGGTTAATTCTGTTACAACTGGCCCTCTCAGGGCAATCGTAATGCTGATGTGGCCCTCAGTGAAAATGAGTTTGACACCCCTGTTCCATATACTCATTGGACAGGAAACCCATGAGTTTGTTCAGTTTTTTGCTCAATTCAAAGCCTCCGTTTCGTTTTAGCGTTCAGAATTGTACTGGAAGTGGCAGCGCCGAGGCACAAGAGAGAAATAACAAGTTGCGAAAACAAAACATCAAGAACACAAAGCAACGAACACTTATCACTGGAACCAACCTGGTTATAGCTACGGTGGTACTCGTTGTTGTAGCGGTATCCGTGGTCTGTGTTCATGCCACCTCTGTATCCACCACGACCTCGATTCTGGCCTCTGCCTCGCCCGCGGTACCCTCCACGACCTCTGTAGCCGCCGCGGCCTCTGCCCCTGTAAGGCTGCACCCCGAACGTCTCGCTGTTGCGTTTCCTCTCCTCGGCCCACGACATCCTCTCCCTGATCAAAACAGTCGCCGATATTTTCACCACAGGTTCTCACACATCGGAAGTTTTGTTTTTGGGAGAGTACCAGCATTATCACGAAGTTCTCAGAAAGCAGCCTGACACAGTAAGCAGTTGCAACATTAACATGGTTTTCAGGTGGTGTTGTATAACCAGTGGGCCATGGGGGTAGATTCGCAGGGAGATAGTAAAAAGCGTACGGTCTGACCGACAGGATACATGTTAGCGATTGCGGCACGACTGCAACCGTAGTAGTAGAAAGAATAGTCTTAATCAAAACTGACTTGCTTTGTCGAATTCGACAACACGTAAAATGGGTCTCAATGCTTGTCGCACTATTGGTTATTTCAGCGATCAAACGAATTGGACTGGACTGCTGAAGCATTTCTTCCACCAGTGAAGCCCATACATAAACATTTTCAAACAACCTGCAGGATACTGTGGCCGTCACGCGCACATAAGCTCGTTAGAGGTTTCGAACGATACGCTTGTGGCAGCTGCTACAGAAACCATTCCAACAAGGAATGTACACAAAGTTCCTCACACTTGGGTAAGGTCAGGTAAACACTCCAACTAGCGTAAGTGGAGTTTTCTATTACTAACAAGATAGGAGTACATTTTAAGTAGAGCTTTGAAGAGCGTCTGAAGCCAAACATTGAACTAATATACGCAGCCATTCTGACGTCACGTCATAAGCTAAATTGGTTCTAATCGTTTAACTGTCACAAATGGCTCCCGTAAACGAAAGCTCTGTCTAGGAGTGTGCAGCCGCACAATATGGTCTTTATGTTTCTGATCTTAGGTGTGAGGCAATGTTGATGTGACGTTCCTGTTTGTGACTAAGAACAACTTGATTTAATGTTATTATTCTGACCAGCTGCGCACCAAACACTAACTCGTGTGGTTTCACGAAAAAATGGATTTTCAAACCCAAGTTAAATGCGCGAAATTATTTTCACCGCGCTGAAGGTGGTACAAACATTGATCGTTATGTTGATCGCATGACGCTATTCAGGAAAAGCCGTATTTTATAAAAATTTTTAAACCCGAACCAGCACCAAGTCTATTAATGTTTAGACAAACATCAGCTTGCGAGCTGTTCTTGTGCACACGCGCACATCTATGTCGTCACACTCACTTGGTTGTTTGCAAGTAGCTGTTTATGAAAACAACTAGGTTCAACGACAAGGAATGGTGATATGGCCTGGTGTTGGTTGTTGTGAAATATTCATGTATGATGCGTAGCATCCAAGCAGAGCAGATGTTGAAGCAATCGATAATGAGGTACATGCTCACGGACCTACTGGCTGTCGCTGCCAAGAGGGTGTTAAATATATTCTTATTTTGAAACTTTAGAATATGTTCGCAATTTTACTATAAGCTTTGGCATTGACGGACAGATGAAGTTAACAACTCTCACAACGCCACTTACCAACAACCGATGCCTCATATCAATACGTGCTTGTAAAGCCAGGTAATATGTAAGGTACAACCGTATAACTAATGACTTCNTGCCTACAGGATTATTAGGTTCCATAACTTCGAAACGAAATTTGAAATTGGCGAAGTTGCAGTAAACAAGACATGTTATATTTTTGTGCTTTGCAGATCTAATGCTTGACGTTTGTATTGGCGTAAAAGCAGTACTAGTGTGTACTTTCCTAGTTCTTGGTGCATATATCTATTTTTGCTGATGACAGGCTTCCATGTTTTTTATTCTAACAATCAATTGCTGTCAAAGTAAACTTAGCATATGTCCTATCGGTCACGTCACAGTGTGCATACGTCACACACAAATAATAAGAGACGGTGTGAGAGCATGAGAAATATCGTTGCTCCCGGAACTGATGATGAATATGTTGAGAAATTGTTACTGGTTTGCGAACTCGCAGCCAGTTTACTTCGGACCAACAGCACAAACGTCATGAAAAAATATTTGCAAAACCAAGAAATTTTAGCATTACTGCATTGATTAAAAAAAAGTAAACTATAAAACATTGTGGTGAAACCCTTCGATCACTTAGTACAGCGTTCTGGGGGGTGATGATTTTTTGGCTTAAATAAATAAATATAAAAACAGCTAACTGGGTACTCTATTATCCGGGCTGTTGCCGGTAAAACGCTGCTTTATTTAGAAAACCATAAAATGACAAAAACATGTCTGCCTGAAAAGGCCGGTCGTGGATGACCTGTCTGTTTCAGCCCACGTTGCAAACGAGTTATCGAGTAAACGAGTACGTTGCAAACGAGTTATCTATCCATTCGCACATCATATTCCATAATCATGGCGTGCAAGCGAACTTTCCTGACCAAATACCTAAGCGCCGGTCTCGACAACAACATTCAGAACTATTTCCTTTCATGGACAAAGCCGGTTCCACATTCGCTGCGCGACTGCGACATTCAAAAATATTCTTGGTCGTCATTCCATGTTTTCACAGAGACGCACAGATTTTAAGGTTTCATGCAGCAAGTTTTACATCACAACGTTCAGCGATCTTCCTGCTTCGTCGTTGCACGATCGCATTTCAATGCAGGAAGATAAGCTTTCAGCTGCAGAAATAATCCCCTGGCCTGTTTTATTGACGCACATCCTGACTTTGCCAGGAAGCCCGGTGTCAAGCGAAATTTCTGACCTATTATTGTTTGTCAGTTATTCTGCTTCTCTGAGTAAAGGAATAAAGTTTGGCGATTACTTTTTTGATGTGTGTTGCGTCAATTAGAAGTTTTTGGTTAGATGTCAGATACCCACAACAAGCTACAGTAGGGAATAACTATAACCATTCAAAAATATTGGACTGAGTCTTAGACCTCAATTATTTTTCTTTTCCTAACCCTAAATTAAAGCCTAACCCGACACACTTACCTAAACACCAAACCCTAACCCCTAATCATCAGTTTTCTCAGCGTATTTTATTTGTAGAATATCACTCTGTGCATGTGTGCATGGCGTGAAGTCAAAAATTTCGCTTGACAGCGGGAAGGTGAACTCATGGTTTCACCCACAGCTTAGAAAACGATGAATGCGACTGACCCACGAGGATGAGTGGTTTCGCAAGTGATGTTATCAAAGAAGCTTTTGTTTTTGTCATAATAACACGTCTCCTCTCCATCCGACTCCTCCGCAGTCTCGTTGCTCTGTCCGGAGTCTACGCCGCTGTCTACTTTCTCCTCAACCTTCTGTTTCGCCATTTCCTTTCCTGAAAAATCATCGATGCAAAGAAGCACCAAACCAAACGCCAAGACACGTTGAACAAAACTTCAATGAGCGTTCTGAAACCCGCAGTCAACACGCAAATCGCTAATGATCAGGTTTCGCGGGGAAGCACTGCGCTGCAAATCGCTAATGATCAGGTTTCGCGGGGGAGCACTGCGCTGCAAATCGCTAATGATCAGGTTTCGCGGGGAAGCACTGCGCTGCCTCTGGGCTTCGTTTCAAGACAAAAAGAATAATAAAGGTTTAAACCCCGTTTGTTAAACAGTTGCACGTCGGTTGTATGAGCGGCCTGGGAATGAGCGAGCATTGCCAACATGACCACACGCCGCCGGGAACGGGACGTGTCTCACCAGTTGATATTTTAAGCTTCAACATCAACTCCTTTGCAATGTCTTCCTTGTTAAACTGAGCATTAGATCCTTCGAAATCAAAATCGCCGTCAAACTGCAACGGGTCATTTCTGTTGTTGAACCTTCGCCCGCCTCGGGAACGATGACCTGCAAAATCACACTGGCCTTCGCTATGTGGTCCAACCAGGCAAAAAAAGCACTTTTTAAATCTTCAGCCGAACACTAATAAGCGCTGTGTTTATCAAGACTCATAACTCCAGCTTCGCACACATCACTAGTATCTTAAGTAGACATGCGCTACCTAATTACTGTTTTTCGTGTCATAACCACATCAGCACTGCTGACCTTTATCATTTACTAAGGGTTACAGCTCCGTGCAGCAAACTGCAAAAATCAGATGTCAACTATCAAGAAGACAGAAATAGACACTGAAGCAGGTAAAGCCCCCAAAACAAAACTGAGTATGCAAAGAAGCAGACACGAAAGCCAATGAAAAATAAAAGAGAGCACTTAAACAAAATAATGAAAAAGAAAGAGAACGCTTATGCAAAAACAGCAGCTACAAATATACAAAATAAAAACAATTCCAGAGAGTTAATGAGCCGACCTCTCACATGCGTTTGATTATTGTTTTTATGATCAGTTCATCCACAGAAACACATGGTATATGTCATTTTATTGAAATAAAATGACGTACATAAAATGGAAAGCGTTCTTCAAATAGTTTTTACTCGGGCCATTGCAATCAATTTCATTAAATTCAAGCCATGCCTCACCACCTCTGAAATTTTGACTTTGGTAATTTCGACGACCACGATTTTGGTTGGCATAGTTATCATGGTAATTGCGTGAATCACTGTCCCAGACCCTGTTTCTCCTGTTTTCATAACCATAATGGCGGTATCCACCGCGGTTGCCGTGGTAAGGTTGACGTTCCGCGTTGTGCTTACTGTTGAAGTAGTTGTTGCTTTCAAACTTTCTCCAACTAAAACAAAAGACAATTCAAATTTTCATTACAAAAACCTATTGAAGCAATATTTATATTTCAATTTTGCTTTGCAGTTGTCCAGGAAATGGTTATGTGAAACAGTAAATTCAACTCAGATATTTTCTTAACTTGAAATTCGACATTTAACAGAAATGCACCAATGGCAGGTTCAAGGTTTCACCGACGCATAGAGTGAAATCCATTAGTTCAACTGACAGGTTTTCCGCACGTTTTTAAGCAGCTCATGCGCAACACAGCAAACGAATAACATCATTAGTAACAGCGGAATTTGTTTACAAATGCACTTGCAAATGAATGAAAGAGTTGTAAAAACATTTAATCACTTCCTTTCCGCAAACACTACAAAGAGACAGTTGTCAAATAAATATGGAGTCTAAATTTTGTTATACTTTGGCTTAGCCATGCGTTGAAAAACTTGATATATATCTTAATGTAATAGTTCAAACATAGCCAGATAACAGCTATAATGAAATGTTAAGGCAAAATACGCAATTTGAAAAGCAGTGAGTACACATTAAACATAAACAGAGTTTAACATAGACAGACAAAATCAAGTGCATCATCTAACTTTTGTCCTGATCTTTCATGTGAAGCCACTGGACTTCCAGCTTGAACACCCTGATCTGATGTTGGTGATGAGCGTCCAGTTGAAAGAGGTGATGTAGGTTTATCATCTGATAACATTTAAGTCATCTTAAAAATCATACTGCTTGTAGCTATAACAACTGCCTGTGTTGACTTTGTTGCACACAAATCTTCAAAATAAAACCACAAAGAACAAAAAATTAGGGCTTATCTGGCATTCATCTGACAACACTTTAACTTATTTTGAGCTACACCTTAAAATAAGATGACACCACTTTTGAATACCTTTTCCAGACACTGCTTGCTGCACATACTGCTGTTGCTGAGGCTGATGTACGGCTGGAGTAGTTTTGTTGTCCATATGAGAAATTGGCTGCCCTGGAGCCATGGGCTGATATGGCATTCTTTGCATGTATGAGTTGTATGGAGCTTGATTGAATGGGACACTTCCAGAAAATGGTGGTAAAGGTGGTGGTCCAGACTGTTGGGATGTTACAACCGACTGCAAAACCCCAACACATGTTCACAGCAAGGGGTTTAAGGTGCAGGTGGGTGTTATGCAAGTGGTGACATGTGGCATATGTTATATATTCAAAAATGACATAATCATATTAATGTAATTAATTAATTACTTTCCTGGTAGATTTGCAAACAGCAGTTATGAAAATTAACAAGGTACACAGATAAAAAGATCACACATGAACATTACACATGACAACTGATGATGTGTACATATGAATGACAAAATTTGTATGTGCTCTGCATGTTCAAGCTCACCTTCTCCACAATTCACAACTCAAAATACAAACATGTGAATGGTTAGCAGTTCAGTGAAGTCAATTATTTCTAATTACAATTGCACTAGTTCTGCAAGTTACTTGCAGAACTAGTGTCATACATCAGAAAGGGTCAACAATATTTCAATAATCTCAAAACTTTGTTCAAATTCTTTCACAACTGTTCTCAATCACACAAGTTCAACATACGAGCATTTATAATTTATACAATGACATTTAGCCAGTAGTTAATATAAAGCAGCAGAGACTGAATACCAATGCAGAAAAGGGTTAAATAGATATATTGTCAAAAATCAAAATTAGAATGGAAAACTAGGTTTTATACAGCATGGCAACAAAGCTTTGAAGACAGTGTAGTCATTAAGAGCAGCAAGTAAGTGCACACATCAAAAAGCAGCAACTAACAGAGGCACCGAGTTTGAAATTTCTATGGTGTGCAAAATCCATGAGGTCACAAAATATGACGTAAAAACCTTCCTAAATTTCTAAAATGATATCGGTTAAAATATCCCTAAGCAACTCTCATGGTAATGTCAATTTTACAGGAGACTCACAATTATGCAATCACTCATAATTTTATCAAAATTTTAGAACACATTCCCAAGAGATTTGACTGGAATCATTAAAAGTTGAACACCCAAACCCACAAATGCCCCTAAAAGTATTTATATATGCAAACTACAGCCCTATCAATCCAAACGTATATGAATCTTTTGAACATTAAGTTTGTCTGTCACAGTGGAATGATTATTTAGTAAACAACAAGAATTCAACCAACGTTCGGCCATGGCTGATCAGTAGGGCAACCAATTTTTTGACATAAAAACTTATAATTTACATATTTTGACTTCATCTTGACCTATAAATTTCCTGCGTTTGCAACTTCAAAATTATTTAGCCTTAGGTCAGTGGTAGGCAATATTTCTTACAAAAGAGCTATTCTGTTTCATCCTCCAGCACATATGATCAGCAAGGAGCCACAAAATGTTGCTTTTGTTTTATTTTTCATGCGACTTTGTAGGAGCACACACTAAATTGCAATCAACTTAATTCTAATATCAATCAAATGTAAATTAAAATTCCAAGTTTTGTGAAATACAGAGAGCCACTGTAGAGGAGCAAAAGAGCCGCATATACCTCAGAGCTGAAAGTTGAGGCCCTTTGCTTGGGTGTTGAGGTAAACTCGAAGCATATTCATGCATTATACTTCAAGCTTTAAACAATTTAGTTGCATGATATACTTGTAAGTACATTATACCTACAGCAGAGTAAAACCTGAGAACATTAAGTTAAAACACTATATGCATAATAGATTAAGCATGTAGCCAACCAACAATGGATTAGGCATTTACCAAATTAGTCTAAGACCATGTTTCTTGCCTAACCATGCCCAACCTCCATAATATTCAATCGTCCAATAGTGATGGGGAAAACAACATTATTATGTCAGAAGCCACAACAAATGCGTTATTATTACAGAATTGCAACTAAACTTGCAAAAGCACATAAATATCTGTTGTTATAGTTTCAATAAAATATCAAAGAGAGAAAAAAACTGCGCTGCAAGAGAAGTTTGACCTAACGATAAATTTTGACTTTTTTTGACCTAATAACTTGGGAGTTGCTCATGGTATCAGCATGAAACTTGGTTTGTGGACATTTCATAAACTTTAAAGGCAGACATTTTTTACTTTATTGACTTTTGGTTGCCCTGGTCATAACTTTTGAAACCGAATTCCTGGCAAATCATCCAAAGTATCAAAAGACTCGGATTTCAGCCTAGTCTCCAATAAAAACTTAAGCGAAATACTACCATCTAGTGTAGGGGTGTCAAATATACGGCCCGCGGGCCAAAACCGACCCGTTGCAAGGTTGAATCCGGCCCGCGGGATGATTTCGTAAAGTAAAAACTTCATTTGCTTGATAAGTTTATCCAGTCATACTTCAATAACTGGTGACTAGATTTCAATTACTTGAAACCTTAATGCAATTGCTTATATTTTATTGTTTCCACTGTTTTCTCACGTGAAATTTTCCCGTTTTCTGCATATTTCCTTTTGCATGTTCACACCGGTTTGAACTTTCAGACAGGTATGTATGAACATGCAAAAGTACAACTA
>JGI24159J19872_10007578_pt1 | contig 14214 bp, 6 predicted proteins | sample Ectturendosymbi4_FD_19872 | JGI IMG/M metagenome (IMG submission 19872) | reverse complement strand
CACGTTCGGACCAAAGGTCGTTCGGAAGCGAATTTCCTGCATTGAAGAAAGTGCTTGTGACATTGCTGGGACTTTTCGGCGCCACTTGCAGTCATTCGGCGCCCCCATAGTAATTCGGTGCTCGGGCAGTTGTGCATCCCTTGCTCCCACCCATTACACCCTTGCTGCTACCACCTAACCGCAGGTCATCGAACACCTAAATTGAGCTTCAAGACTTCGCGCTGCAAACCAGTCTTGCGCAAACCAACAGACACGGATGCCTGGATTTCAGTCACATAGCACATTACAGAACAAACTTTTAATTTTGCTCAATTATCTCTTGTAGGAGCCAGGAAATACCCAAATTACCACCCGGATCACACCGCAAATTAAACAAGAACGTGTGACTAATGAAGACGAATTTATTAATACACTTGCAGATCAAAACCAAGCAAACACAGCTGGAATAGTATCACTCCACATTAATGAAATACAAGCATCATCTGTTTACATCATTGCTAATTAAAAAATTGGCGCATTTTTTTAAACAAAGGCAAGGTTTTTAATTTTATATCAGTTGGAAGTTCTTGCCAGATCTTCGGTCCCCAATAGACTATTGATTTCCCCCCGTTTTCGTACAAAGTTTCGGTTATACAAAGTTGCTTTTTCAGAGTGGCTGGTGTTATAATTGTGTTTCGAACTTACTCGTTCAATCTTTTTGAATTATAGTCCGGAAAGTCCTCATTGTTTTCTATGTTATGTATGAGTTCGTACATTACCAATTTGGAAGCATCGTTTAGTGTAAACGAGAATGAAACTTCATGAAACTTAATGAAACAGCGGTATCGAAGGAGCTGTGTTATGAATAAACGTCATAATACGTACCTTCTGAAGTTTGACTAGAAGATCTAAGACAAACTTGGCAGCACATCCAAGCTGGTTATACAGTATAGAATATGCGGATAAAGCAATGAATAATACGCGTTTAATTGTTTGTGAGTCAGCGTACTTTCTGACCTGGGCCAACACCTAACAACCACTGGATAACTTGCGGGAAATGTGTGCAATATGCTGATTCCAAGTAAGATATCCATCTAATGCAGGGATATCAAACTCAAAGTGCTCCGAGGGCTAAATGAGGACTTGTAGTTTTACCTGGGGGCGCATTATGACTATCCGAGGGCCGCAGTATGACGCTGACCCAACAATGGCGGTCCCTGAACCTTACTAGCTGCAACTTTTGCATCTTAATTCTTGCGAAAGGTATTGTGAGTTGTAGCCAAATCATTTCTAGCTATCTCTACGTTCGTTTGAAAGGAACGTGTTCACTCTCTGGCCGAGCACTTTTAAACACCGGTGAATGAACTAAATAACTTCAATGTTAATTATTTGAAAATTGCCAAAAAGCATCGGAGACCGCACCAAAAGCCCTCACGGACCACATGCAGGCCGCGTGTTTGAGACCCCTGATCTAATACCACCCCTAAATACCTGATGCACTCATTTTGAGTTATTTCATGTCCACCAATCTTCATACTAAAATTGCATTTTTCTTTCTAGTGACAATCATCTATTCAGTTTTCTTATAGTTTAAAAAAAGTTTATATATCCAGCCAATTTTCAATTCTTTGAATTTCGCAATTTACTTTCGTTTGTAGTGACAGATAATTGTCAGAAGCAATGTTTAAGTTGGTATCGTCAGCAATCTTGCGGACAATGAATTCACTTGTAGGAGCCAGGCCATAAGTAGAAACTAAAAATAGAAAAGGTCCCAATGTAGATCCCTGTGGTACTCCACAAGTTACAAGTTCTTCATTAGATTTCAAACCATCAACAACTGTTCAAGCTCAAACATGTTACAAACGTTGTTTTTAATAAATTGTGTAGATGCTTGGTTTCAGAAACAACTGATTATATTCATGGTTGGAGTTGGGCACATTTGTGATGGAGTAGGTGCCGTAATTTGCTCTCTGATTCTAACTGCAAAGTTTAAGTCAGGGCATGTTAGTGTTATGTGATACTAGCTCAGGTTTTTACTTCTTTGTAAGGAAAGGCCAAATGGCACGTCGTGCATGAGCCACGTATAGACAAAGCAAATATTCTCTGTGTCTGTTTGACGCGAGCGCATGCGTTATAACGCTCCAAAATACGATCACTGGCCGAATTACTGTGGTAAATCAATTTTTCTTGATGGAATGCTTAGATTGCGCTAAAACAGCTCACAAAACTCACATCCAACTCATTGTGCCGACTTTCTTTCGCGTAGAATGTGAGCGGTTTCCTTCCACTTTGAAAAAGTGAAGATTTTTAACTACTCAGTTCAGTAAACAGGCTGCATCCAACCTCGCGCTCACTGCTTTTAGATCCCTTGCAAGAATATAATACACAACGTATGCAGCGAACAACACGGTTATTTTGCATGATTTTTGATTTCACTGTAATCGGAATATAAAGTTAAAAATGGCATCACATGACCACTTGAACTTCTGTTGAACAAGTACGGTAAAACACGTCGACAGTACCCCGCAGAGATGCTAAAAAGTAAGAGATCTTATGTGGTTGCAAATGCTCCATCAAGTGTTCACGTAGCTGTTGTTTCATTCCCTAGTCTGAGTCATAAGTTTTGATCTCGTCATTATCTACGACCCACAATTGCTGGTTGTAACTCTGCCCCATGCATTCTTTTGAGAGAGTTCATGCAAGCTTTTCGTGCAGGAATGATTGGTTCTTTTTATAACTTGATGCTTTTTATGTATTTCTTCCAACTTGGGTGTTGTTTTGCAGGACGCTTTGCAAGCGGAACTGGATCAAACGCAGAGCAATCTTCACGAGGCAAATGCAAAAGTCAGCGAACTGGAACGAAAGTGCAACATGCAGCAGGACCAGTTGTTTGTTCTAAAGGAGAACATGGCGCAGATGAAAGCTGAGCACAGGTTGTTACTTGCGCACGGTGTGCATCAGGAAACCAAGCCTTGAATAGTGAAGACTTTTATTTCGACGACTAACTAACATAAGCGGACTACTGGGTGCAGTGAAAGTCCTGGTCATAGTGAATTATGTTCACAGCCAAGCATCTTATGCAAAATTTCCGTTTTGATGGCTTCAATTATGTTGCATTCATTCGCGCCGATCCGCCATTTTGTTGATATCTCGTGTCTATAGATGCTGACCAGCGTGTATAATAAAGTAATTACGACAACTTTAGAAGCTCCAAATTAATTGCGCCTTCAACCGGAAGAATTTTTTCAGCGATGTTGCAGTTGTTACGGGAACAGACAGTCATCTCCAAGCCTCTGCCCGAACCGACAGAACCCTGTGTGTAGTTTCATCGATCCTGCTGCTTTTTTCTCCAGAGCCGCTCTCGTCAACGCAGACGACAGGCTGGCGACCGAACGGAGGAGGATGCAGAACGAGGCGCAGGAAATGGAAGACGCGCGAAGCCGCGAAACAGAAAGGTTAAGATTGGACCTGGAGGAGAAGAGGCGTGAGATCGAAGCCCGTGCGGAGCGGATTCGTTTGTCGAAGGACGCCCTCGAGAACGAGATCGCCGAGCTCAAAGCCGTACTTGCTCAGGAAAGAGCGGAACACGACGAAGCTTTGCGGCACTTGCGCAAGCAACTCAAAGAGGAAGAAAAAGTGAGTGTTTTCACTTGTTTGTGACTTTTTGTTGGGGGGGATTGGCGGGCGCTTGCTCTATTACCGACGTTTGGATCTATCGCAAAGGAAAATCAGCCTAGATGGCATTTTTTCGCTCTTTCGTTTCATTTTCTATCCTTTGCTGTGGACCCTTCGATCTTGCGCAGAGCACGTTTGCACATCATTGAAATACCCCCATTTTTGCCTGTTCATATTTACCCCCCCATTTTTGCCACGTCTGTTCACATTTTACGTGTATTCGTTCACGTAAGATATAATTAAATCTAAATTACTTGGTTCGTTCCAGGTGCCGCAAAAATGACTCCGTAGAACAGTCAAGCGGGAAAAATGAAAACTCTATTGTTTTTCAAGATTTGCTAACTTCACTGCGACAGTTTTTTAAATGAAATCCGCGTGTTAAATTTAAACAACGTTGTCGAAAGAAATAGAGCTCATGATGCTTTGGCCACCTCTGATTATTGCAAGGATTAATTGTACCCCTACCACCACATAGTAAAAAAACGCAGTAGCAGTGACCGTGAACTCCTGAACTGCAATATGTAAGGGCCAGTGGCCTGTACTTGGGAAGAGGTTGCGACGTGATGTTGCACTGTCCCGTAACACTGGCCTCTGTGACGTGCCGATGTCCACGTATAGGTACTTTCCCATTTTCAATGAGTCGAGTTGAACCCGCAACAAGAGTCTTATGTTCGATTGGAACCATGTCATGAATATTTTGAACCATGTCTTGTAAAACTTTGTACCATGTCGTTTAAGTGTCTAGTTCCAGCGAACTTGGTCTGCGCAGCATCAGAAGCATTGTTTTCGTTTCGTGCAGGTTCAAGTCGAGCAGCTGAACCAAAAATTCCAAAAACTCTCCTCCGAGAAGCTGGAGATTCAGAAGAAATTGTCGTTTGTGTCTTCGGACCTCGCCGAGGCCGAAGCTGGCCGGTCAGCGGCCAACATTCAAGCGGAAGGACTGAAGCGGTCGCTCGACGCGGCGCAGAAGGTCTTGACGAATAAAGACGATGACTGTGAGGACAGAATAAAGAGAGTTCGGACGGAAATGAAAAAAAGGTTTGAAATTGGTTTATTTCGGACGTGGCCTCTGGGTCGTTGCTGTGCTGCTTCATTTGGCGGGATGTTACGATGCGCTTGCCGCAGCCATTTTGTTATTTTCGCTCGCCCACGATCAGACACGAGATGCCACTCATTCTCTATGTTCATTTGCAACCGGTCACTGTTGCAAGTGAAATCTATTAACTATTTTCTTGATTGCTTGAACAGAATGGTGTTGTGATGATGAGCAATGGTCCTGTGGTGAAGATGTTTTAGCGTTTCGTTGAAATTGAAAAGCAACCTCAAGTGTTTTGTCACTTGGAGGCTTGGCCTGATGATTGCTCTTCTCGTGGTTCTCGCAACTTACCGTGACGGCGTTTCAAAATGGATATCCTTGCAGTTTTCCTATTTTTTCGTTTCTTTGCCTTTCAACGAATGCACAGAAGCTTTCCTTAGATTGCAGCATTTTATATCTTCACAATGGGTTTTACATTTTTCCTGGTGAATTATATGAACGATTGAACTTTTGAAGATGCGAATATGTCGTTGAATTGTGATCAAAAACAAACGCATTTCGCCACCGGTTGCAAAAGTTATATTTTTGCAGGTATCTACTAAAAAGTGTTTGTTTTTCGCTTAAATCTCGAACTTTTGCAAAGGAAGTTTGTCTTTTTGGCCCTAACCTGTCTGAAAGTTTGTTAGCATCTTCTACAACGTAACGTGGTGCTGTTCCGCTTCAGTTGACTTTCTTTTTGCGCTTTGCCGCAGAATCAGCGAACTCGAGGAGGAAACGGCGAAAATGAGCAGCTTGCGCGAGAAGATCGTTTGCCTCGAGACGCGAATGGCCGAACAGGCGGCGGCGCATCGCGAGACAATCGGCGCTCGTAACATAACAATCGATCAGCTGACGTCAAAGCTCCGCGCGGTGGAGTTGGAAGCCGAGCGGGCGCGCGAGGACGAAGCGAAACGTGCGGCCGCCCTGCAAGCCGCCATCTGCACCTACATCCAAGGCTCCACGTTGAAGCCGCCCTGCTCTCCGTCCAAGGTTTGAAGTTTCATTCCCAGGACTTGTCCACACAGTGTGAAAATCGACAACTTGTCGCAGTGTTCGGGCGTCGTAAACGTCGATACAAATGCAGTTTGTAGCGAATCTAGTCGATACCGGCGCGGCACTGGTCGCAGTCGGATGTTTTACTGCTTGACAGAACCAGGGTTTCTTTTCTACGCAACCTGGAAAATTATGGAAAAAAAATTCGTCATTTTCCAGTTTGAAGAAGTTGGAGAAAAGATTTTCGGGGTCTGTTAGTATGGAAAAAGAAAATAATTTTCCAGACCTGATCTTTTGACAAAAATTTTTATAATAGTTTATTCAAGATTGATATAATGTCGCTTTCATCGTGGTAAATATTATAGTGCCTCCTGTATTTGACCTTGGTAGGTCATTCGGAAATGTTAAGTCTGGAAAAAGTCCGGAAAATGTCTTGAAAAACTCTGGAAATTATATTCGAAATTGCGTTGGAACCCTGCAGAACACGCAGTTCAACTCGTTTCCGTTTATATCGCCAACGTAAGCATCCTTCACTGTATCTCGCCATCCGCGTATGTTTGTCATTCTTGGGCGCGCTCTCGAGCTTCGAGCTCCAGGTAAGCTTTGACGTTTCGTCACCTGCATCGTGTGTCTCGCCACACATCGCCAGTTACTCGTTCGTACTTTCACACGATTTTCGTGCACCGTAAGTCTTCGTCGCTTTGCAAACCATTGAAAGTTACCGTTGCAGACGCACCGTTTACTGTCGTACGACTTCGCCTACTTGCTAACCGTGCAAGCGTGACTGCTAGCGCTATTTCCGCCAAATATCGTTTTTCTAGATTTTTTTTTATGTGAGTTTGTTCAGCAGTTACACTACTGGTGCTTTTAACTCGAAAATTACTGTCAAGTTAGTCTAGAATCCAAATCCGGAACGCCGTGTGTCATTGAAGGTCAACTGAAAGCACGGTTCTTTAAAGCGCTGTACACCAAAAAATCTAGTGGCTCAGTAGTTTCTTAAAGCATGTGTAGTCTTTTCTCTTGCCAAGACGTTGCTGCAAGTTTTTATTCCGAATGCCAACAAGCCACGCGCACACTTTAAAAACTGCATTGCTGGAATCCATGAGGCTCATGACTGGCTTATTGAAATCCGCTTGCATGCGCATTGCGTCATCGAGATGACCACTCGCGGTATGACACGTCATCGAGATGACCACTCACGTTATGACACGTCATCGAGATAACCACTCGCGGTATGAAACTTCTTGCGATGAGGCCGCTTCCTAAGCACTGACGGAAGAATGAGCTCTTTGGTCGAATCTGTCTATTTGAGAATTCCACTTACGTCGTAGCGTAGAGACAAGCGATAGCTCCTGGATTCCTCAGTTCCTTGCTGGTCTGCACTTGCAGCACGCCGCGGAGGGAGGCTTCTTTGCTGCAAGCGCGAAATCCGCGTCGAAAAATGGTTGTTTGTCTTCAAAACGTTGCGTTCACGGTCGCATCTGCTGGCGACAAAATCCTCTGCAGTTCAGATACCAGGAGCCTTCGTCCAGAAATAAACCTATGATTTACTGGCAAATTACAGCTTTAGGTGCTTCTTTCACCAGCTACTGTGACTGATGCGTTTTGCAATTATTGTATTTGTTTTCGTCAGGTTGTGCTTTAACTTGAGGACTACGGCGTCTGATTAAAATTGTTTGAAATGTACTTTACCAGTGTATTTTTGTGTTTTTTTATTTTTTATACGGCAGCAGTTACACAGATTTTGTTACATTCTTTCGATTCCAAACATAGTTATCGGAGTACTTCCGCTTAGGTTTAGATGGCATGAGATATGCATGTCTGTATAGAAACTGCACGCTCTACTTTTTTTCGCTTTGATCGCACAAACAACGTCTCATTTGTGTTGTATCAGTGGAGATCAACAAGTTGTGAAAATCTCAAGTCAGAAATATATTTTTAGAACCCAAGAACGAACAATTTGTGATGTTTGACTTTTCCCTGAACTCAGTTGCCCCAGAGTTTCTCGGAATTATTGTCAACGTTGATCTTCATGCCTGTGCAGTCTGGATTGAGGATAGCACCAAGTCTTTTAGTATTTCTTGCTTATAGTTTTTTTAGCATGTCACACATTCTTGGCAGTTTCGATGTTAACGATAGCTAGATAGCGGCCAGTGTTGCAGTTGAGTCAAAGTTTTCCACATTTTTTGCTTTTTTTATCAAGGCAGTGACGTCGTAGCTCCAATCCGCTGACTCAGCAATAATTTAAAAAAAGTGCCGATGCATTTCACGACTCATTTGATTCAGTCGATAAACAAGAAGTGAAACCGTTCCAGAACGTTAAACAGTTATCTTTTCATTTGTTAAGTTTGAAATGTAAGGGAAGTCTAATAACATATTCAAAAAATCGCCTTTAACAATATACTGTAAACAGAGTTCACCCTGAATATGGTTATAAAAAGTAACATGAACGGTTTGCCCAGTCTTAGGGAGTGTCTTGGTTGAAGTCGTTGCGAGCTAATTTGAACGGATTTTGTATCTATCGCTTTGCAATATTTGCATGAATCTGCAATTCAGTGCCTGTCGGCAAAGGGCAGTCACGTGACAACACGCTGCGCATTTTGATTGGTCGGGTCTTACTTATTTCACTAAGCGCCTCGGTTCTCGTCGTGAAACCGAAGACTCTCCCGCAATTAACGGTTAACTTTTCAAACTTACTGCTGGCGTTTCTTGGTTGAAGCACGCCGAAGAAAAGGTTTGAAGAACTCAAAATGGCTGAATCGTGGCGATAACATCGAGACCAAAGATTTTCTTAAAGCAATGGAATTACATCCATTTCTACGAGGCTGAACAGGCTGCAAGTACCGCTTTTCACGTCTTCGGTATGACCCGACCGGGAATCGAATCCAGCGTACCAGGTTGCGTGGCGCATGCTCATTTAACCAGTCACGTAACCACGGGGGCTTTGGTGGGCTTAGCCCCCAAGCAAAGCACCAAGTCCCCCAAATTAAAATATGAAGCACTATAAATTAGTGTTTTTATCAAATGGAGTTTTTATCAGATTTTCAATGCCACGCCCCTCTACACAAACGTAAATCCACCCATTGAAGACTTTCTGGCGACGGTTCTGCATCCAACTGTACCACATAGCGGGCATCTATATGACATGGCGGTAAAAATGAATCCTATTTTGTAGTTTATTGCTATTTTCAAACGTTTTTCCATGCAAGAGTAAATTGATTCAGGAAGCTTTTTGACGACATGCCTCGGCCAAAAAACAACGTAATCCGTTTATGTATTGCGCGTGACGCCTATAGGATTCCTCAGCATACTCATGATCACTTTCATAACCTTTAAAAGGGGTAGCAAAGATTTTAATAAGGCAACTGGAGATTAAAGAAAAAGATACAGCCAATGACTATGCCTGCTCATGTTTTCGAAATAAAAAGTAAATACAGTTCGCGTGACCCTCACAGGAGAATCAAACTTTGTGGGGGGTTAATCAAACTTTGTGGGGGGCGAGCGAATCGTGATTGTTGCAAAGATATTTCTTGGTTAGAATAGCATTCGATCTCATTTTGAAGGTTTCAATATTTGCCTTGGGGCGAGACATTTGATTTTGTGGAATAATGTATGTGGGACTGCGGTCATGAAACCTGCATTCCGCAGTCTGCATGAACATGCAACCACGAAACTTGCATTAACATTTGTTAATATTGACGGTAAAATCGACCCCAAAACAGTGGCGTGCAGAGGTCTGATGAAGCCTTGGGCGATAGTTGATTGTATGCCCCCTATCAAATTCTAGTATTGAAGAATGTGAAAAATACAGGCACAACATTACAGCAAAACTATCTGACAAGACCTTTGCCACGTGCGAACGGAACGGATTACACCACAAAAACTTCACCTCGTCCTCAAGTGAGAATTAAGAAGAGAAAAAAGCTGACGGGTCTCGTACCACGTTGCGCAACAATAGCATGGGGTGTGAACGTTGTAAAACGTACGTGCAAGGGCACAGAATTTGCATGGCGCTTTTGGTGAGAGAACAAAGTGAAATACGTTTCAGAAAGTACGCTGGCACTTTGCTAAAAAACAGTACGTTTTTAGACCTATCGTGCATAATGTCGAAAGTGTTGTAACAGCTCCGAACAATGCTTTTTCTGATAAATGTACTATATGACATGGGTGTCGGCAGGGAGGGGGCAAGGCCCCCCTGGATTTTGAAATTATTAGCAAAAAAGGTTGTTTTTCCAATTTCGAGGGGTAAAAAACAAATTTCACCACTTTTGCGCCCCCCATGGAAAAAGTTTTGGGAAAATCCCCAACTGTCCCCCCCTGGAAAAAATCCTTCCGACACCCATGTTATATGATCTCTTTTACCACAATTGAAAGAGAAGAATATATCGCCAAATCGTCACGTATGACATACACCTGCAGGGTCGTCGCCAGCGGGGGGGCCAGTGGTGCCCGCCCCCACATTTGATATCGGTGCCCCCTCGTTTCACGTTTGGCCCTCCGGTTGCTGCATACATCCAATCCTTATTTTCAAAGTGTGGCCCCACCTTTTGGTTTTTGGCCCCTCTTTCTGGTTTTTGGCCCCCCTGCTGCTGAATCTTGGCGACAGGCCTGCACACCTGTGGCTAAATTCGCATTGCCACTAGAAATGAAACCAAGCAGACAAGACATCATCGAAACATAAAGCGTTCTTTACTCGTAAATCCAACTTTTGAGTTTGAACAAGCAATTTAAGAGCCTTTCACGCCCTTCAGTATAAGAACCCAGGCTCTAGAGAGAATCGAGAGATATTTTGAAGACTACAAGTCGCAGATTAAAAACCGGCTAGCAGGAATTGGCTAGCCTACAAAGGGGGGAACAGAGATAGGATGTAAGGCCTTAAGACAACGTTGGCAGGGCTCCATCTCTCTCTCGGGTCACTTAGCTTAGATTTGCACGCCCTCAGGCAAGTTTAAATCAGATCCATGCAGTATGTTTTAGTAGCCTTACAATACGTAGAAGCACCACAGCTTTTTAATAAAATGTAATGTCCGTTATTTCACTCTTTGGATACCAGGGGCCGTCGCCCCGTTCGCCCGCCCCCTGTCTGCACGCCACTGCCCCAAATGGAAAAAACGTCGCGATTGTTATCAGTTTTTACTGTGAGATGCTGATACGAGTGCATCATTCTATCTAGACAAGCCTACGTACAGTGGTATATGCAGAAAATTTCCGAGGAGGGGGCAAAGTTTCGTCACAATTGTGTGTGACGTCACAAATCAACTTAAGGGGAAGTACCGAAGGTAGGACCATTCTAGGGAGGTCAGGGGGCATGCCCCCGGGAAAATTTTCCAAAATTACACCTAAAAATACGCATTTTTGTGCATTGTGGAAGCAAGTTTTAGTGTAAAGCTTTTACGAGACTTATTAGCCAGTGAGACAGAAAACTGAACTTTTGTTGTCTGAGGCTCATGAAATAAACCTATATGCGTGCATAGATGTTATAAGTTTTAGAAATGTATCGCTTATCGAAGACGCTTATTGAAGTTTGTGGGTTCAAATCTCACGCCAGCCGAAGCTTTTTTTCTGGTGTTCATTGTTACCTGTGTTAAGTTACTTAACAGTCACGTGTGAAGCATTTTTGTCAGTGAAAGAATGAAATCGTAAAATGAAAATCAAGCAGAGGAAACGTACAATGGTTATAAAAAAATTTGCGTAGTGCGCATATCAGTGACCAGAAAACAAAGTCAGTTTATTTTAAATTGAGGCCCTTGCCCCCCTTAGTTACACCACTGCCGAATACTTTTTATAAATTTTTTAGGGTCTGAGGGGGGGTCATGGCACAGTTCTCCCCCCTCCGTACCCTAGTGCCTACATATTAACTCTAGCATCAATATCGCGCGATAAGAACATGTGTGGTGGACGATCCATGGATCAATCGAGCAGGAATTTCTGGGTCGCATGCGTTTTTCCATTTTTGCATAGCTATAAAGAGTTGAATATAGAAGATCGACTTGGCTCCTGAGAGCGATACAAACATTACCTATTGCTAAAATATAGCCCAAACGAAATGCTTATGGGGCCGTGATCTTTTTAATATTGCATCAACACTTTTGCCACTGTTTGTGATCGTTTCCTTTGATTACAAAAGCTTACTACAAGCACGGCCATTCACAAAGGATCTTCAAATCGTGTCACTACGCCAGTGGCGTATCCAGCCCAAAATCTTTGGGGGGGCCAAAATGTTTGATTCTTTGTGAATAACACTATTTTGTTTGGAATACCGCTTCTCAAAGCACAAAACAGGGGCGGATGCAAGGGGGAGATTGGAGCGATTGCCCCTCCCTAAAACCTACGAAAGTAACTTTAATCACCATGATTTTGTGCAATTCGGAAAACAGCATTCGCCATATAAGGCCATTTTGTCGTCCATTCTTTTGTCACAGAAGTGTTGTGAAGTAGCCTGTACTGTACTTCATCCCTCTTATAGTAACGAAGCTGTTATGAGACTTAACTACCAAATATTACTGAAATCTCCCCCCATAACCTTACTGGCTGGATCTGCCCCTGACACAAAATGACTATATATGTTAAACATTTTGGGGGGGTACGGCTCCCTGGGCTCCCCCTGGCTACGCCTACGCACTACGATATTTGAAAGCATGAAATTTGAAGCATGATTTAAATATTTATCACTTTTTTCCGTTAAATTGCAGCCTCCTAAGCAGTTGCACACCAGCCTGAGTAAAGCAGAAAAACGAGCGAAAACATCACTATGAGGCTCAAACCACGTGACAATTTTCTAAGCAGAGGATCGAGGATTTTAAATGGTTGAATTTTTATTACCGCATCATAATCGCAATTAATCAAACAAACGCTTGATCCTGTCAAATACAAACTGAACGTTTCTAAAATTTCCATCTTCCTTAAACTGAAAAGTTATTTTTTTACTGATGAAACAACCTCTGCAAATGCGTTCCACTGTCTGTGGAACGAAGCATAAATTTATTTTTACATGATTTCATAAAGTCACGCTATCGTATAACAACAAGAGATGGACACAGAGTTTATTCAGAGGAAGGCTATATTCCTAAATCCGCAGAGCTTCATAGGATTCACTCATTGTTTTAAAACGCAATCTAAATTTAACAAAACTTCATGCAACGTATTTTATTCAGTTAAGGATCACGTAACTTAATTTGGTCTGATTGCTTCGACAAGAAATATCACGGTTAAAACTCAATTTCGAACATCTGCCAGAGATAGATTCCTGCGGAAGAATATTCAATTTATTAACAAACCATATATCATCTCGAACACACTTATCCAAAGTGCTCATAGGAAATGTTTCCATCATCAGCATTTTTGAAAACCTAAATTCCACCGAAGATCTGATGGATTGCGTTTCTTATGTGGTTCGTCGACCTGCCAAACTGCTGCATCCCCAAACTGCTGGCCCATATGACCCAACATTGATCAAGAAGTGGAATTCAGTGCTGTTGAGTCGATATTTCAAGATTGGATAGATAGACTGACTGGCTATAAAGTGTCGTCTACTACTGTTTCCGCTAAAGAGAGCTCATTAATGAGTCGACAGTGAACTGAAATGCGACACCGCTTTGGGGGACAGCACAATAGCATATCATGCTGGTGTAGAAATCTCTAAACAATAGGTGTTTGTGAGCAGAGCGTTTGTGTGTTTGGGCGTAATGTAGCTCTTCACTTGACAGGTAGAAAGCGTCTGTACTTGAAAACGCAAAATGAGCCAGTTAAGAGAGGAAGAATTGATCAAAAGTTTGCAGAAAGTCAGTTTGCAGCGACTACGTAATCTTAAAATGGATATGGACAAACTTGCAAAAGACTCAAGAATTCAAAATGAAACTTCTTTTTGGTCACTGCTTGAATTTCACAATATACAGTAAGTTCTGTAGACGAAACTTGGAACTAGAAATTGTACACACAGATCAGAAACAGGACCCACATTTACTGATCGATTTAGTTTTTACTCAAGTAACACTATAACTTGGTAAACATTTTGCAGTCACGACAAAACTCAAGTCTTGAATCTCGTGAGTTTCTGGTTGTTTCCATAAAGCGCTGGACACTCTTCCTACCGTCTCGCTAAAGCAGCGGTTCCCAAACGGGGGGCCGCCGCACGCCAGGGTGCCATTTACGATACTCAGGGGTGCCGCGAGCTAATACGTTTTTTAATATATCATTAAATTACTTTTTAAAAATGTCATCAAACCTTACGCAAATTGCTATGGGTTCGCTTCTGGGTGCCACAAATTAAATTTCTCTGCTGTAGGGCGCCGCAAGCCTAAAAAGTTTGGGAAACACTGCCCTAAAGCATAGGTTCTCAAAGTGCTCCGTACGGAGCCCCAGGGCTCCGCGAGAGGAACCTCGGGGCTCCGCGTAGCAATGTGTTTTTTTGTTTTTATTTTCAGAAATTTATTGTGGGGCTCCGTAAATTATGGTCAATCTCTTCATGGGCTCCATAACACCAAAAGTTTGAG
>JGI24159J19872_10007575_pt1 | contig 14215 bp, 9 predicted proteins | sample Ectturendosymbi4_FD_19872 | JGI IMG/M metagenome (IMG submission 19872) | reverse complement strand
AGGTTGAGACCAGAACCGTCGTCAGAAAGTCTTTAATAGGGGGGCTTTACGTTTGTGCGGGGGTCTTGACATTCTACAATTGAAAAAACTACACTGATTTATCAATAGTGTTTCATATTTTAGTTTGGGGGCTTGTACTCTTGTTTGGGGGGCCCAAGCCCAACAAAGTTACCCCATAGCGACGGGACTGGTTTAGGGTTTTATTTTTAAGTTTAGGGTTTCAGATTTAAGGTGTTAGGCTAAGGTTTTAGAATTAAGGTTACAAGATTACGTTTGGGGTTTTAGCAGTGGTGTAGGAGGCGGGGGTGCAAGCGCACCCCTAAAAGTTTTGATTTGTCGAAAATTCGGGAAAAANNNCTGAAAATATGAGCAAAACCCTTAAAACTGGGCAAAATCCCTGAAAATTTGGGCAAAAATGGCGCCCAAGGTTTGCAGGAAAACACATGAAAAGACCTCCTACAGTAAAAGAGATTTCATTGTAAGACCTCCTACAGTAAAAGGATTCTGCACCACCACCACAGGTACATCTGGAGTTGCATAACTCTTTGCTACATGGGACTAATTAGAAGCTTTATTCATACTTATTGCTAGGTGTGTAAAGTTTTCTTTAAAATGATCATTGGCCCGAATTACAAAACTACTCTTATTACCTAAAATGTTAAAATCCTGCTCATGTAAATGTAGGCAAAGCAGACTATGTACGTTTTCAACTCAGGTGTTGAAAGACTTAAAAAGCACTAATTCACTTCATCCCCTCAGTACCTGATTTTTCGAAGGGTTCATTCAAGTGTTTCTATTAAAATCTGCACAAATTTTATAGTTTTGGGGTAAGAGGTGTATTGGTCATGATGGCGATAATCACCTCATGTGTGACAACGCAGGCTGATGTCTACCAGGCGTGAGTCGACATATTGGCGAAACCAAAGCGAAACCGAAATTTGTCGGGTGACCCGCGACATTTTGGCAAAACCAAATTTGACACGTAAATCGAAAGGAAAGCTTTGTAATTGCAATTGGCATGGGAGTTCGATGATTAAATATGCTGCTTCTACGCGCCTGACTCATGATAAGCCTCTTTTGTTGTTACTCAAACCTGTCAAAACTCAAAAACAAAGTGGCTTTACAAGATGATGCATTTGTTCAAACGGGAAACTTGTTTTTGAACAAACACAATTACATTTTTTCCACCTTCAACTTATTTTCTGTGGTTAGACGGCTTTATAAACAAAATCATTTTGTTTCAACTCGTTTTTCATTGATAGTTTGCCACTGATTGGCAAGGATCTTTGTCTCTACGCGTACCCCAAGTGTTTTTTTAGGGAGTTCTGCTTGTTTTTGAAATAAATACATTTTTTCGATTTTGAAGTTATTTTATATTGTCAGTGACTTGATAACCAAAATCAATTTGTTTTAAATAGTCTCTGTTAATATTTTGCCGCTGATTGACAAGGGTTTTTGCAGACAAAATTCACCATATTGGCTCGACAATCGTGATATTCCATAAACATCAAAAATCTTCCCAAAAAAACAACAAATTTTAATGTCTGAACGTCATGTACTTCTATTCCATGCACATCTGCAATATCTAACACAAAACGGCATGGCTCTTGTGCAGACTGTCAAAAAAGGTTACCAGTGGAATTTCGTTTTCTTTCGCCTATTTTTCGTGTCACTTCTATGCCTGCCCACGCGTTTTTTCGGCGTGGATCTGTGTTTGTGTTGTTAGTAGTATAATTATTTCGACATTCAACAAGTTACTTTTTTAAGGTCAGATAAGTTTTAGAATAATTTCTGAATCGTTGTAAAGACTGATTCTGTTACTATAATGTCCTAGTTAGTGGTGCCACTTCTGATGTTTTAATCATCAGATCTGATGTGTTCAGAGAAATTTCTGGCGTCTGATGTTATCGCAATAAATCTTATGTTGACGAGGCTGTTGCTTTTGTTTTCCATATTTACTCATATTTTAGGATTCAAATATGTTAGATTTATAATTTTTAAAATTTCCCTCGTCAATCCTCTCACCCTCATGCGTGTTTGGTTATCGTTCCCAACTGAGAAAGCTCCCTTTGCTGCGTTAAGAATAACATTTTACGTTACGCATGGCTGACTTTTTCATTTAATGACGACATTTCGGACTCAACGAGGTTCGTCGGGTAGATGATAAAAAGGATCCCACTTTTGACATTTTACGTAAAGTAACCTTTCGCGATGAGAACGCTGGAAGCACCACTCGTTTCTGCTGACCAGTGCTCTCCCTTTTAGGGATTTTGTCCAGTCGGAAAAATGCCCAAATATTTTTGGATACTTTTCCAGACTCTGCAGGGAGCCTTCCTATATGGTTCCACTAACCATAAATGTTTAAGAAATTTTTCATAAAGTAGTGATAAACAAGATGTAGACTAGTACAAAGCATTGTTGGAGTAAAGCTTTATTACTGAAACTCCTGTGGCAAACGTGAGACTTTCATTGCTTAACAGATATATGGACGAAGATATAACATACTTTCTCTCTAGCAAAGACACTTTGAAATGGTCCTACACAACCTAGTCACAATTTAGCTGTACAAGCAAGGCTTTCAAGTTTCAAAGTACACGAAAAACAAAACTTTTTCATTGAATGGAGAAGTTATCGGAGGTTTAACAAAACAACATATCTAGAATAGTACTGCATAAGCCACTCTAAATAGAAAATACGATTTGGTTGGGCTAGCCTACACCACGCACAACCATGCAATGTATGTGTTAATGGTTTGAACCAGTTTTGCGTCGATTAGTTTGCACAATGTTACTACAAATCCATGGTTACCTTCTTTTATCTCGACTGCAGCGCGTTACCATCCCAGTGTATAAAACTTTCGTGCGCAACGGGATCAGTTCAGTGCAGTACGTCATACCTTGTCAGAACTCAGACGAAACAAGCAGTGTTTCAGCGTTTTCATGGAAAAACATTACCTCATGTCAAATGTCGGACATCGGGATCCTTTATGCCATCTACCGGTTTATCGCGCTTTGTCGGGTATTAGTAACAGAAGCATTTAGCTTACAGGAAACGGGAACGTGAAAATCTTATGTTATCTGATGTTGAAGAAAGCAGCAATCTGATGATGAGGAGACTGACCCCGGTAGCAACACTGGTCCCAATAAGCCACGTTAATAGCGACCATGCAATTTAGGCAGAAAGGCTTGGTTTACTGAACGTGTTATTTAAAATAACTTGCCTAAGCAGTGAATTGTTAAATTTTTTCAGCTTGATCACAACAACCTGAATTATAAATTTTTTCTCATGATGCAAAAATTAAAATTTCTCAACATATACCGATCTTTACATGTATAGAATGAAACCTGCAAAGCTACAGTGGGAATTACGTTTTTTTGAAAATTTTGATCAGTCCTATATGCAGCATCAACACTCAGAACGTATGGGTAGAGCAAACTGATTAAATATTTCCGAGACAAAAATGTACCTTTTTCACCAGCAAGATACAGTTGCGCCTACAGTATGTTACTTACTTTTAATACTAAAGTGATAAATAGCATCTGAAATGTAGAAACGTTCAAAGATATGGACTGCACGATCATCGTCGGACCATGTTCTGCAAAACCACGTGTTTTTACGAACACTAATTCAATGTTTTTCATTTTACGAACACAATTCATTGTTTTTCATTTCAGCACTGTATCTTCTGGTATCAATGCCGTTGGAGCGTTAATTTTGCAAGACTTTATTCTACCGAGAAGGCCTACGTTAACCGATAAAGCCCAGATATTGATTAGCAAAGCAATTGGTAAGTTTCTCCTTTTGAAGGCATTTTCATTTGCGATTTGCACAATTTTTTGGCCAAATGAATTTCAACAATATGGAAAGAATTTATGTCAGCTTAAAACTTTACCATGCTCAACTGCCATGCACCATTGCACGCATGCATGTCCAGTAATGGGCGTCGGTAAGGTTGGCAGGGGACAAGCCCACTTGATTTTAAAATTTAACATTTTCCTATTAAATATTTAGCAAAAAAGCTTATTTTCACCACTTTGGCCCCTTTGGAAAAATATTTTTGGCTATACCACTGAAAAAATACACTATTGTTCCCCGGGACAAAAATCATGCCGACGGCCATGTCCAGTAGATTTATTTTTCGAAGTTTCACTAGAATAATTGTTTACTTTCCTCGTGTAACGATGAGAAGTTGTTTGAATATTAAAATCTTTCTTCTTGGTTTGCAGTCGCTACGTTTGGATTCCTTGCAATGATGTACGCATTTTGCATGCAGAACATCAACACTACAATCCTCCAGATTGGCTTTGTTTTTCGCGGAGCTCTTAAAGGACCTATCCTGGCAGTGTTTACTTTGGGAATTTTTTTTCCATGGTGCAACACCAAGGTAGGAAATATAGCGCAAAAACGATACATTTTGGATGAGGACTTGCCTTATTTTTCACTTGATGACAAATTTTAAGTTGAGAAGCTGTTTTATAATATTTGATAGTTTCAAATTGTGAATTCCATGATGTTCGTTTTGAATATAGAATGAATACCGTACATCATTGCTCTTTTCTCAGATAGCTTTACTCAGGTTTGTGAACAACATGTTTAATAGCAATACAAAAACATTCTTTTTGAGGCAAATATTCGTTGAAACAAAATTGCTGATGTTAGCAGTTAAAAACGAAAATACAAAACGCTAATTATTTGAAAATTTGAAAAATTGCTTTCGGAATTGAAACAACTCAGCTAACTGTAGGCAGGGCCGGATTAAATGAACGCGAGGCCCCGGGCAACGTCATGACCGCGAGGCCTCTTAACCACTTTGCGCAACTGCGTAGCGTTACAAATGCCCTCGTTGCAACTTTGCAGAAACACCGGTCAAAACGTCAAAACTGATTCGATTTAGCAGCCTACACTTCAGAGACAATTAGGGATCAACATGTGCGGTGGTTCGTATGTGGTTAATTTGTTCAAACAGAAAGTTGCATCACAAAAAACGATCTTTTTGCTACTGTGACACTACACAACAATATTTTTTGTCGTAGACTTTCTTAACATCTTCACTGCACAAATCGTCCATTTGCACATGTATTGAGGAAAGATATGTCTACACTCTCTCGCAGATCAGATCANATCAAAACGTACACCGTTTGGAAAGAATGTTCTCAACGAAATATCACGCGAAAGCAACTTGAATCGTACTACTTGACTGAAGTTTTGCGATGGGAGCTTTACAGTAGTTACACCTATCAACTGTTCCGTGATCTAGTGGGCAACAACACTTAGTTTGATCTAAGACTGATACCCCAACGATCAGGGCAAGAACTTCGTAAATAATTGTTACGTCAGCGCATTATACGTTAATTGCAACGGCGTTAGATTGCAAATAATACTTAGTAACGAACTTATTGAAGTGATCCTGATCTCTGTCACTCTGTCAATGTGCGTTTTTGAAAAAAAGTCAACTACGAACAGTTTCATGATGGGGCAGATCATTGTCGGGGTTATATATAATTAAATGTTATTGTCTCTAATGTCAAGTGAAGAAACTGGTGAAACAAGGTTAGGGCTGATTGTTTAAATTTCGCTGTTTCATATGCATACAAATTTTAACAAATTATTAGAAGCACAGGGATTATTTTTTTGTGCGATTTTAGGTCCCACTGCAGTTCAAGATTGCACAGAATTTCCTCGTTTAATGACAAATGCACTCCTACAATTAGTGAGAGATGTCATCAACGTAGTATGTTACCAGCGTTATGAAAAATGTCTTGAGCAACAAAAAGGTCGTCTAAATGTTAATGTTTGCGTCAAGAAAATTTGGAAGAGGAACTATAATTCAATCAGTATTCGATTAATTATCGTTTCGATTCAAATAAGCACACTCATGTTTTTGTTCGTGACACAAGATTTCCTGGTTTTTATTGTAGGAGTATGGGTCTTTTGGTGTGTAACCTGAGATTATTTGAAATAACTTAATGGAAGCCCTGCATGTGACGTTGAACACAGACATATTGGAAGGTAATGCAGCGAGACAGTGACACTGCTGATAACTGTAAGCCACGTGTAGTTTTATACTGCGTGAAAAGAAGCTTGAATAAATCTGTAGCAGTACTTCCACAAGTTTGAAAAAAATCCATTGTTAGTGTGAGACTGTGGTCAACGTGCTTGAGTGAATATCTCAATCAAACGACTCTTACGCAGGCTTCTTTTCACACAGGACAAAAATACGTGGCTTGTTATGCAGGCTTGCGGAATACGTCTTTATGGCTAAGGTTTAGTTCTGACTTCTTACTGAGCACTAAGTGCAAAGCTATATTCGCTGTGGCGAGTTTTCGTAATTCATCTGCTCATTTTATAAAGCCTGCGTGGTTTTCTAACTTTAGTGAGTTCTCCGATAGTCTTGTTAGCATCTCGTTCTACTTCAAGCTTGAAACAATTTTGCGAGACCGTCTAACGTTCTTGTTTTTTCACCGCTCATGTGGTTCTGGCTGTTGATTATTCTTAAAGTACGAGCTATTAATGGATATTAGGGTGTTTATGAAAAGAAAAAGTATTTCTAATTGCCGAAGTGTAGAAAACATTTCAGACAAAAGATTGAGAATTGAGGTTCAACCAGCACAGACGAATGGGATAGAAAGGACAAAGCATTTTGTGAACGTCCATTTGCATTGCATCGTCAGCAACATGAAAAGGATAAGCAAAATTTCAACATTGCCCCCTCCCCCCTTTAAAATGTTCTGCAGACGCCCATGGATGCACTGATTTCGATTTTTGGGTCATAAAGCGTGGTACTGTTTGGTTCAATACGTTTTAAGTCACTCAAAACCTTAAATGCCAAAGTTGTCAGTTTCCTTAACGTACATTCTAAACGCAGTAATCAAAAAGCTCTACAATTTTGACGCGTGGTGAACAGCTTAAAAACATGAAAAACCATTAAAGGAGTGTTTCGATATTTAAGCGCGACGCCCTCAAAAGCGCGAGACCCCGGGCATTTGCCCGGTTTGCCAAATGGTTAATCCGGCCCTGGTTAACTGCATTGAATAGTCCTCACCCTATCCACGCTGCAGATGGGCATTGCACTCGCAACAGTAGTTGCATGACATTGTTATGGTTACAATCACAAAATGTCCATAAGCTACCACAAAAACGGATTACCGTAGTCACAAGCAGGGTTGCGGAGTCGGAGTTTTTTTTGGTGGAGTCGGAGTCGGATTCCTAACAACATTGGGATTCGGAGTCGGATTTTTGTCCGACTCCGATTTCGGATGTCACAATGCATCACTTTTTACATCATACTCCGAAATTAGGAATTCCTGTTGAAATAGTGCAATTTCTTTTGAAAATTTTGTTGAAACAAACATTTCGTGCTGTGCACCAAGATTTCCATTGATTTTAACCGCCAAATCTCATTCCCTTCATGTTAAGGAGTCGGAGTCCGAAATTTTGGAAAGGTCAGAGTCGGATATTTTACCTCGGACTCCGCAACCCTGCTTGGTAGTATGAATATATGATACTAGTTGGCTGTCAACAGCCTACATGTCTTTGTACCAAGATGGAATTCGTGGTTGGAACCATTTAGCTTTCATGTGAATTGCATTCACTTTCGTGGAGCTGTTTTCTTTCATGTGGAGTCTGCACAATTGTGTACGGAAAATGGTGTTTCGTGTTACATGTGTAGTGCTGTGGAAGATGTATGATTAGCACAGAGTAATTGTCATAGCAGTACATGTGTGTGATATAGTGGCGTTTAGGTGTCTCTTGTGAATAACAACGCTAGTTCATATTTAACGATATTCACAAGCAGGGGCGTAATAACGGTAGATGGCGCCGGGAACAGTAAGGATGTTTGACGCCTCCATGTTCGAACCTGAAGGTCTTTCAGAAACAAGTATGTTGTTGAAGAAAGTACTTGTGACATTTTTGGGACTTTCGGCGCCCCTCGCAGTGATTCGGCGCCCCCCCCCATAATGATTCGGCGCCCGGGGAATTGCGCCCCTTTGCCCCCCCTCTCGTTACGCCTCTGTTCACACGCCTGTGTTGGGTTTGATAGGGTTGATCATAGCAACTTGATCTTCAAAACAACGAAAAATCACCATGCAAGAGAGACATTTATGTTGGCCCTCCTACTTTTTCCTTAGCCCCGCAGTGCCCCCCACTTTTTTATTTCTAGAATTGCGACAAATTGCTGCTACTGACAACAAACAATTGATTTTTCTGGGCGACCCGATATATATATTTCTAACATTTCGATTTTTTGTGTTGTACCCACCGCTCCACTGCAATTATCTTCAAGATCTGCTAAAGAAAGCATTGCCTTGTCGTTGGCGCAAACGAAACCTTTTAAATTGACTCTCTGGTTTTTCCCCACTACACTCAACTCATAAACTTTTCAATGTAAATTGTAAGAAAAAAGACGTCTTAGCATTGTAAACTGAGTTAAACGTAAAGTGAGGAACATCACAACTTTCGGCTTCTGAAAGAATAGTCGTCGAAACTTTTGCACCTTGAAAAAATATGTCTATTTAAACGAAATGAAATGATACTTGTTTTTCCAACGCCGTTTTTATGAACAATTTATGTTTGTTACTCAACCATTTTCACCACAATCTGCCCAAATGTTACGCAGCGTGTGAACGCGTTTCAGCAAAGCAGGAAAAAATAAAAAGGTCCTACAGTGTACTTCACATAAGGCGTGAAAACAAACAATGCAATGACTCACACGACTCTTGCATCACGTTCTGTCACTTATTCATAGAAAAGATTACTTCCAATCGAGTTGAGACATAAAACATATCGACTCAAATGAGAGTCGTCATGGGCTGTTTTCAAGATGTTACTGGTTACATGGTCTGATGGCTAAACACGTAAAAGTTCAAATTTTAGGTCGATAGATGCAGGAATCTGCTTTTTAATGAAGATAAAACTCAAGTTAGGTGCGTTGATAACAAGAACAACCCGAACCATCACTTCGTTGATTCGCAAGTTAACGTTTGTGTTTCGTTGTTTTCTCGTGGCTCAAAGATATATTTTTATTTTTNGGGTCGCTGTGTCTAACAGGTCAATAAGCTAATTTTTATAAATCTGCCCAAAACCTACCAAAACGGTTTTTATCAGATCCAGAAGTATAAAAGCTTCTAGACCAGAAACTAATTTCAAGTTCGAAGCAACGTCTGCAATGACCTGATTGTTCACAGAAGCTGGAGGTGAATGGCCTTTAAAATGTTGGTCTTTTGTTTTACCCTTTATTCAAAACAGAAATAAAATGGAACAGTAAAAATTACCGTGCAAGAAAGTGATGATTTTGTTTTGCTGACTTGTTGCTCTCCCAAACCGGCTGTTGCACTCATCTTGTCCCCTGTGGACAGTTCCACTCACCACCCGTTCTGACTGAAAACTAAAATGATAAATCCACACAAAAGAACATCCCTCCCTTGAGCATGGATTTATCTCGCAAGGCTTCTTCGCAATGATGATCGACGGTTTACTCACGAACAGAGAAGAGTTGCAGATTTGATAAGAATGTCAAGCTATTGCTCGTTGCCCATCACCACCACCGCACCAGCGCACTAATGAGGTCGCTTGTTAGACTTCGGGAGTTTGTGGAATTGTGGCACGCTTAGGAAGGAGATAAAACAGGCGGGTGCTGAAAAACATAACACATAAATGCTGACTGAAATCTGAAATATTCACCAACTTTAGTCAGAAGAGATTTAGTTTTGCAAGATAATGAGCACATGCTCGCGAACAAGACAAACTTCGTCAACATCGGCAGTCATCGGTCTGCGGAAGCAGATCAGAAAAAGATAACACGGAAGCAGAAAATGCACGGCAGTCAGTCTCGCAGTTCAGATTTTAGTTGGTCTTTAGTTGCACTACAGTCAATCTCGTAGTTCAGATTTCAGTCTGCAGCATTGCCGGAGCGGTCCTAAGTATGGCCAGGTACAAAGGTTAATATTATGAGCGGATAGAAACTTACAAGACAAAAAGACGTGTAAAGAGTCCAAAATATATTGAAAATCTTTGCACGAAATGTTGTACTATATTTGAATTTTGGAACAAACGATTTTTTTGTGAACCAGATGTTTTAGCTAAGGAAATCTTATAATACTGATTCAGAGAAAGAACACCCCTGAAAAGGAGTTTCCAACCAGAAATCAAGTGTTCATTTTAATCACGCCGCACTCTATTTTCAAAAACTATATACTACTTCAAAATTGAAGTAAAGCTTGTACATAGCAAAATTTCGACACTGCCAATTGATGATTCGACTTAATTGAGGCTGACACTCGAAGGTAACTCGCATTTTGTTTTCGTCGCTGCTTCCGGTGACGCAGCTTCCGGCGACGCAGCATAAAAGATGACTAAAAGATGAAGAATGACAAGCATCGTTGTGTGTTGCCAATTAATTCTGTGACAATTTTTGAATTTTAAAAGTGTTCTGTTCCAACCACATCAGGGATATTGGTACAACGCAAGTTTTTAAACGTTTATTGCTTCACAGGGGAGGAAAAGGTACGAAGAACCTGTTTGTTGCTCACTGGCGTAACATCAAAAGAAATCGTTTAATATTTTTTACTGATTAACACAAAAACTGTTGTGCATAGCTCTCCAACTTGCAGTTGAGACTAAGCAAACTTATGTGCCAATAAATTTGGTACACGCATATGTATTACGTTTTCTACAAAGTTCTTCACCTGAATACAAGTTTCGCGGCGAAACAGAAACTCTATTTTCCAAGAAATAGCGAAACGTCTGCAGAACCAACACGTTGTTAGTCAACAATATACAATCAACACAAAGAGCAGCGATCATCCACTACAAGTAAGTTTAAACTTATTCATCAGCCACTTCAATTTAGTTATAGCTGTGGTTGGAGAAAGTTCTCACATCTGGTCGAAGCAGGATGGCTGATGCCTGTCAAATGTTATCTGACGTTTATTGAAGTTTCGTCAGTGCAACAACAATCACAAATATCAGCGATATTAGGAAAAATGTTGCTAAAAATCTTGTTGATAAACATTGTAATGGTGAAGCGATTTGTAAAGTTGCAAAAATCTGATAAAAAAGGCAATTGCTTTTTTACAATCCCTTTTGTTGAACTTGCTTTGAAAGCGTTTTTTGTTGCTGTGATTTTTCTGCAAACACTTCACCAACATTTTGACAAATAAGGAAATTAACCTTCTGTGCTAGTAGCGAATTTCTTCGTATAACCAGGATTTAAANTTCAACCTTCAANGAACTTATTCAAACTGAGTGCAGGTCCGCTGTGAACATATATGATACAGGGTTTTTTAAGGTGTTTTANNGACCCGATTCGGGTCCTTAGAATTGATATTCGGGTCCTTAGAACCAGCGAAAATTATCATCCGGTCCCTAGAATTTTCTCTGGAATCAGAGAAAATCGGGTCTCTNAAATCAGAGAAATCGGGTCCCTAAATCGAACGCATTTTTGTTCAGATNTTTAACCTTCGCTACTTGTTTCAACTTTTCCATTATACTCTTATTTCAACTCTTGAAAACATCAATTACTTTTCCATTTAGCAGAATTATACCTGATTATAAACGGTATGGAAAGGCACGAAATAGCGAAAGGTATGGGCCTGACTTTGATGGGATCTCTGGCAAAATGCGGTAACACCATATTCGTCAGATATGCCGGTGAAAATTCGGTTGATGTGTTCGAGGTTCTCTTCATGCGGAGCTTATTCCAGGTATGCATCGCAGTTCTTAACATTATATTTACGCCAAAGGTCTGCAGAACGCTGAAATTCATTTTCTGGAAAGTTTAAAAGTACAGACGTATAAACTAGTTTTTCCATATAATACTTATTTACGTTTGCTGTCTTGAAGTGGACTCTTTATCTTTTTGCAACGGACTGTCTCCAAGTTTATGAATGCTTGTTTAAACCTGGCGGAGTATTGCTTCCTGAACTCAGAAATCAGGCAAGACAAACAAAAGGAACAAAAATCATGCACAAAGTTTCTAAAAATGAACTTTGTAGAAATAATGAAATTTTTTATATCAACGGCTATTTTATATGTATCTAAGGTTTTTCGCAATAAGAACACATTGAAAAGGGTTTAGTCTCAGAACTTCTTTCACCTTTGCTGACAAACTATATTTACCAAGTATTTAGTAATTGGCGTAACTATTCGCACATCCTTGAAAGCAAAACAAGGACATAAAGTTTAATGCATTCAACAGCAATTTTGATTGCGAAACGGGTCCAAAGTTTATTTTGTTATTCTTTAGCTGTGAATCAAAATTTCTGTTTGAACGAAATCGTTATGTCTACAAGTTTAACAAATAGAGGTTTTTGCCAAAAAAGGGACAGGAGCAGCTAAAATTAGGGACTTGTTTATGATATTCAAAGGTATTTTTATTCAAATTCTTTCATATGCAAATGCTTATTTTTATTTTTGGGGTTGACAATGGTCCCCACAGAGTAATGCTTGAAGTGTTGTTCTTTGCAGTTCCTTCTCTTCCGCCTTCTAGTGCTCTGTATCAAGGTCTCGGTGATTCCCCCGATCGGAACTCGAATCCACTGCTTTGGCTTCGTGATACTGAACACTTTGTCAACGTTATGTGCTTACCACGCTTTCAGGTCGGCACAACTTTGTATTTTGTTGAAGAATCATGTCTTTGTATGAAACAACGTGAGCGAATGCCAGGATTTATCAAACGTAGAAATACTGCATATCGTGTATTTGCATAAAACGTGTCATTTTNCATAAATTATATCTGTAAAAGAATACTGGGAACAAATGAATGTCACTTCATTTGACATGCAGTTCANGCTGTTTTAAATAAACTGTTGTGTTTTTTTTGTGCGTCGTTGCCNAGCCATTTGCCTGGCATATCTGTNAAGAAAAAGTCNACGTTTGTTCATGGCCAGTCACACTAGAATTTTACGCTCCTTTTGCCGAANACGAAAACCACGTTCTAGAGCAGGTGTNGGCAAACTACGGTCCGCTAGGCATTTTTCATATACATTTAACATTTTTAATATTTTTTGTGCTGATCGAGTATCACTGACTTATCACAAGTCGCTTCTACTCGAAAATATTTGTCGTGCTTCATCCATCGTAAACGTAGATGAGGCTCTTTCACACGTTACCCACCAGACCACCACGATACGATTTGTCTGTAGTGTTTTTCACCTCTATCTATACGCTTCATCAAAAGACTGTTCTTTTTCTTTCGAAAACGCTTTTCGAAAATAAAAATGCTTGTGTCAAAAACAAATTTGGAGCATAAAATCGGGACAGACTTATCAACTTCATCAAAACTGAAAAGCCGTGTTAAGACTGTTCATTTTTATTTCGAGACTTTTCGGTGAATTGTTTCTTAATTCATATATGTATGAGCATTTATTGTCCCATATTAAGGCTATAGATTTGTAGCCTATTGAGGTTAAACCAACATTGAAATCTGATTAAAATCAATGAGTCCATTCTACATATTTCATTCATTCCAGTTTCATCATTTAAAATTATGTTTGATTCCAAACTNATTTACTGCAGAAAAAGGCATGTTTGCCTGTTGGACAGCAAAAGTCCGAGAACATTAACTTCTGACAAAGCTTAACTTGGCCCTCGGGTAACCCCGTTATTTAGACGGTTATGTGAGAAACTGGTTTTGTTCAAGAGATTTACAGTAATGTAAACACCAACGTGTAAACGTGCATTATCTGCAGTATACTTCAGTAGCTGCTAATGCAATGTTACATCAGTTGCTCTCAGTTTCTTTTTGAGTCAAAGCTGAATGTTTGCAAGTTTATGGAAACTTTCCTTGCTTTGCTGAACCATTAATGTCTTGTTTGCCCTGCAGCTACATAATATTCACTTAGGGTTGTCAGATCACATAAAATTCTTTCAAGGACATTTTGTCGTTTTGTGATTATTGACATTCTACTTATGCCTACTTTGAATACTTTTTAGTTATAGCGGTGTTACACATTTTTTCAAACATTGCTGAATAGCAATCCTTGAGTTTTATCCGGCGTCTTTGAAAGTTCTTGTACAGTTGTGAAGCCGTTTACTACACAATTGTTTAAGATGGAACAAATCTACACGGTATTCTGGTCAATTACATCGTTTAATTTTGATTCTTGAATGTTCAGTGTAATCAGTAGTTCAATAATGAACAGCTTCACAACTGTACAAGAACTTTCAAGGACGCCGGATAAAACTCAAGGACAGTGGTGTAGGAGGGGGGAAGGGG
>JGI24159J19872_10007573_pt1 | contig 14215 bp, 8 predicted proteins | sample Ectturendosymbi4_FD_19872 | JGI IMG/M metagenome (IMG submission 19872) | reverse complement strand
CAATGATAACTTGGAAATTTTTTCTTATGTGTTTTGACAATGAGATCAATACCACTATCTATTCCAAATACAGTCAGACCTGTTTGTCCGAACTCCGATCATCCGAATCCCCGCTATCCGAAACAAATTGCTCGGAACATATTTCTCCCAACGCATTTCACCCCTTTAATCCAGAAACCCCGCTGTCCGACAACGACTCAGAAATTTATGAATGGATATGTCATATCAACAGAAAGAAAACGCCAAACCGGAAGGGTGAAAGTCCATTTTCTATGCACAATGAATCTAACAGTGGCAGACCCTGTAGGACGCAGTTATAGGTCTCTGTACAGTTTTTTACGTGTTAAAATCTCATTCTGATGCATGCTGGCTTATGTATACGGATCTGCTAATAAACAAAAACAAGTATGAGAGTTTCATCAACACTAAAAAAGCCTTCAAAAACTATACATGTTTTATTTTGAGACGTTTCGGATTATTCTTAATCCATCTTCAGTCAAAAAATAAAGCAACACTTGGAAATGCTAGCAATTCAAACCCAAAAGACTCTGTGACGCAGGAAATAGCAGTGTGATGCAAAAGATGTCAAAAGCAAAACCAAGACTGCCAACCCTGTCAAATTCACTAAAAGTAAAAGCAGGACCAACAGCTATCCAGAAAGTGCTAAAACAAAACCTGCATAAGATCGTTATCTACAAAAACAAGCCAAGACCAGCAGCAAGAGACTGTTCACAGAGCACTGCAAGCGAAAGATGCAAAAATTTTAACAGTTACCAGTACTATAATCAGCACGATATGTCTACGTCAGCACCAACAGCAATGCATGAAATGTAGGATGTAGACAATTTTTCCACCCCTTTATACCTCTTCAATATGTAGATTTTATTCTCTCTGCCCTGTCTTTGTGTGTTTTCATTGTCATTGTATAAGCTAATGCTCATAAACATTCGCCAGTAGAGCCTGATTAAATTTGTTTCTCATAAACATTCATTAAATTTAGCTTTTGCCTTCTTATGGGTGTGGAAAAAATTTTGAACTTCTGTTGATAAAAATTGGGAGACTGATTTGTACTTATTTTGATGGACATGCTCATTTGTTGCTTTCCAATATATAATGCACCACTGATGGATACCATTTGGAGATAGAACAATTGTTGCAGTAAAGACGAAAATGCTATATGTTCCAAAGAAAGAAAAATCAAAGGAAAAATTTTACAGACTGTCCAAATAAATATTGTATGATTTTATTTGATGAAATCAAGCTGTGATTGTGCATGTGGCTGAAAAGCACATATTGCAAGTGTTGTATAATTATTATAACATTGCTGCTATATTGTAGGGATGTTTTTTCTGTTATGGATTCAAAAAGTGAAATTTCAATGGGTGCATCGCAAGACAAGGATAAATCTATCAACAGCCATCAACATGCACGTCACCGCAGAACTAATGTCTCAACAAATTCAGGACTATCTCTGACATCACAATATGGCGCCTCAGCGTATGGTTGTAGCTTGGAAATACAAGTGCAACCTGAACATCAACATCGTGCAAGATACCTTACTGAAGGCAGTCGTGGACCTGTGAAAGATGCTTCACAGCAAGGTTATCCACAGTTACAGGTAAGGTTTTATTTCAAACATGTCTGGCTTAGTGACATGTTAGCCATTTAAGAATACATTTGTTTTTATCTCCACTTGTGCAGCATAACTAGAAACTTTAGTGACAGTACATTGAAGCATAGAGTTGCATTGATACAATACAGAATACTAGGGCGTTTTAGACCTCATACTGCTCTATATTAAGCGTAAATTTTAAATCATGCAGAATCTTTTCAGGGCAGTTCATTAAAATATGAACTGGCCGTCCATGGTTATTCTGTAATGGATTTTTCCTTAGTAGTGTACACAGGCTTAGGCAAAATAATCAGACTGAAAAGAAGTAGGTGATGAAAGGTTTGTCAATTGGATTGTCTTGAGTTGGTGTGACAATGGCTATGATTCTGCAAAGCATTCAAAAGCATGTTGGTGACATCTGCATGATCTGTTTTTGTGACACCTAAGCTGAAATAAAACGTATTGCCACTTTTCATCTACTATTGTTTGGATTAAGATTTATTGAACCACAAGACCAAATCTGAAGTAACAGCCCAACCAGAAAACATTGTCAAAATGCTATTTCGAGATTGTTGGTGGTGCATGCTAGGAATGCCCATGACACCCTAATCAAAGCCAAAAAAGTGACTCCACCATTTCAAGCTGATTTACGCACCTTGCATCCTAGTTACTACAGTATGTGTTTGTGGTGATGCAATTGTCATTCCATTGTTAATTTTTTGAAAGCAAAGGAATGCATTCATCAGCTGTAAAGTTGCCTGCAGACCTGCAAATGAAAAACAATGAATGCTCAGTTTTACATTACAATGAGAGATTGTTACTGTTGCTCTGTTTTTTGTTTTCATTTTGTAGGTTTGTGTAGACTTATAAAATATGTTCTTTACTGTTGCAGTACTGGTTATTTTGATCTTGCTTTATGTCTTGAAGCAGATTGTTTGATCTCTGCAAGATGCTTTTTATGTGCATGAAAACCAAGATTCTTTTATAACAAATGCCTCAAGCACTTCTTGGTCTTCCGTAAAATCTTTGAATGTATCAAGCACTATGGTGCATGTGCTTTCTCTGGTATTTCCTGTTGTTTTGAAAAGCATGCAGTATACCATGTGTTGTTTTTGCCATAAAATATTTAGAAATGCTACTGAGTTTTATCCATGAAGCTTGCATTTGAACTTACAACATAGCAAGTGAATGTGTTTTTGTAAATAGCTCCTGTTTAGTGTTTTAAGTAATGGTAGAAATATTACATCACATGTTCAATACACAAACTTGATGTTAGATTTTCTTTTCCAAATGTATTGTTTTGATGATGTCTTTTCCCTCATGAGGTGTTCATTTAATGAAAAAATAACAAGTGTGCCCAATCGTACATGTTACTGTGATGTGTGCACATCTTGTTTTTTTGTGAACTTTTTCACAAAACATTATTCAAGAATTCATTTCTGCAAATGTAGATTCCAATATAATATGTTTTCACAACCTGTAAATATAGTTTGAAAAAAGACCTCATTGTACAGTGGCTTGACTATCACTTTTCTTGGATTTATCAAATGCTTTGCTTTCCTTCGTACAATTTTGAGCTTAATGATTTTTTTACTGGATGAATGCTGATTTTTAATTAACTTTCCTAATTGTGTGGTTTGAATGAAATAGTAGTTTAGTTTAGATTAATCTTAACCAGCACAGCAGCCTTGTTTGCTTTAATGTCATTCATTGTGCTGCTTGCTTAGTTTCAGGTCACCATAGCTAACTATTTTATATTTTTTCAATCAGTTGAAGGGATATGTTGGAAAGACCACTTTACACGTTTACGTAGGATCAGAATCCGAAGATAAAATACGTCCTCATGGGTTCTACCAAGCATGCAAAGTAACTGGCAGAAACACAACTCCATGTGATGAGGTGCAAATAGATGGTACAAAGGTTATTCAAATACAATTTGATACACAAGAACCAATAAGGTGTGTGTCTGCATTTAATATTTTAAGGTGTAGACTAATGCACAAGGTTAAAAATATCATATATGTCCAATTTTTGATTCAATGAAATTCATTTGTGATCAAATGTCTGCAAATGCGCTTTGAGGTCTTCACAACCATCTACCCAAAGTCTCTTTGAAAGTAGCACTTTGTGGGTTGCAACATGCTTGTTTGTCGCATTATTTATCCTGATATTTTCCGATCCTTTAAGCATTTTATTTTACAAAATGCTTTTCAACTCTGAGATAGAAGTGCAATTTGTTTAAAGAAGTATTATGTTGTGCCACTGCTTCACCACTTCCTTACCTTACAGTGTGGATTGTGTTGGAATATTGAAGCTAAGAAATGCTGATGTGGAAGCTAGAATTGGTGTAAGCCGTGCCAAGAAAAGGAATCAAATTGTGAAACTTGTTTTTCGAGTTGTGCTTGAAGATGTTCCCAATGCTCCCAATCCATTGGTTTTGCAAGTGGCTTCAAATCGTATAAGCTGCAGTATGTAGTCAACCTTTTGTATTCATTGCATGCATGTTGAAATGGTTAAGGTACAGCTTTTGCATGTTTTGCAGAGACTGTGATGCAACACAAGAGATTGGTATAGGATGCTCTAATTTCAAATAACATTACGTTCTTTACTATACAGCAAAGTGTGCTAAATTATGCAATTGAAGTTCTTGACCGTTTTTATTATAACTCAGGCGTTAAATGTGAAGTTCTCTGTTAGTTATCAATTGATGAGTTGATGATTTCAAACACTCTTGTCAAAATCATGCTAATGTCTAGATGCTGTTTTTTTCACAACAAAAATCATAAAATTATATGCTGAAAGTTACTAAACCTTCAAAGAGTCCTGTACCTAATCGTTTCGGTTTCATGATTTTAGAAATGCAGCATGAAAAATAATTTCCTAGTTGGGTTAAGTGAAACAACCAAAAAGTACTCCCATATATTGATGCTATATAATTTCGTGGTTTCAAGTTTATAAGCTCAAACTAAATGATGCATATGCCATCATATATACTTTTTTGATGCAAGATAAACTTCTGCTAGCTATGAAACAACCATAAAAATGATAAAAGAAAACATCATAAAATATCTTGATTTAAGTACTAATGATTTGATGTTTCATATAGACCTGACTAATCACTTAATTTTTCATAATTTGTTTTGATGACAGCATCACTGTATTTATTATCAGGAAGTGATCTGAAATGTAGTTTTGAAGAACAAAGGCATGTGGTCAATTTAAATAACTTAGATGTCAATACTTAGTTTGTAACAGAAGAGTTAATCAGGACTGGCAATATTGCTTTTGGATCATGTCTGTTCTACATACCTTCAAAGTGTACATTAATTTTATTGCTGGAAATTTCTGATGGAATTCAATCTGTTGTGCAATACAGTTTATATCTTATTATGAAAATTTGTTTAAGCTCTCCATTGCAGTGGCAAGGTTCATTTTCAATCTTTCTATTACCCAGTTCCACTTTTCAACATGGATTTCATGTAGTTTGATAAAACCTACAAAGACTGAAGTTGATTTTGCTAGTAACTAAATCTGAAATTTGAATTCATATTGAATCTGCTGATTTTTATACTACTATTGATTGAAAACAACGGACTGGTAGGAAATCCTGCCATTGTGGTGGTTACAGTGCAATATCATATGACTGATATTACAAACAACGCCTGAGGGAAGTTCCTCTACTTTGTTTTTGGCTACAATTCTGAGAAGTTTCTCCTAAAAATAATGCTATCAGTGATGCTGACTGTTGGTCATCATATCAGTTAGTCTCTAAAACAGGTGTTTCCTAACTTTCTTTGGCCATGTACCCCTTCAGCATTTTGATAGATGAGCATGCACCCCTAAAAGTTCTTATGGCAAAAAGGCTGGCGAAAATAACAAATACATATTTAGCAATAAGCATAATATAATGATTTTGAAAATAATATTCACTGATGTATGTATACATATTTCGAAATTAATAATATGTAAACATATTTTTCTCTTATATTGCTAACCTTAAATGCACCCCTAGAACCCTTGCTCTAAAAGCTAAATATGGTTTGTCTTATAATGGTGTTTCTGGGATATGTGTCCTAAACACAATTTATATATGACTTTTTCAAGTTAGTTTGAAATATGAAACATTTTGCTGCAGATTTTTAACATTTGCATGTAACTGGCTTGACTGAATTACTGAGACAACAAGTGGATCTTCAGCTGTGTATACATGTTTAGATGCAGCTGAAGGTGGTATGACTAGCTGGTTAGTTAATTGTTCTTTGCTTGTTTTCAAACCCTGGTTAGGGTGAGGATTACGTTCTGCTGAGTGTGTAGCAACCAACTTTTGTTATATTTTGAAATTGTAAGTATTGTGCAGCTGAAGTAGACATTAGGATTAATATATTATTTTTTGCAGCTCAACCACCTGGCCAACCTGAAATAACCAAGAAAAGTTTGGACAGATGTCCCGCAGACGGAGGGGTTGAGATGTTTATCATTGGCAGAAATTTCCACAAAGGGACCAAAGTACTATTTCAAGATCCTGAAGAAGCAGATGGTGTGTGGTCACTTGTGTTGCCGGGCAGGCGTAGCTACGTGTAGTGAGACTCTGATCATTGATCTATTGCAAAATAATTTGTTCATGCATTGGTGAGCTGGTGTAATACCACTGCACAGTCAGAATGCTCATCATGCACTATTTCTTGTTTCACTGCTGGTCATATTAGAAGTTGCTAATTGTTGAGGAAGTATGCTTTGAAAAGTCATCTTGTTATGTTTGTGGTTTGGACAAGTGTAGTAAAACTATACATCAGCTCATGCTTCATGTCGTCCGTGAGAACTTTCACAATTGCAGACAATGTTCCCTGAGCCTGACTTTCGATAATTAATCAATTGTTGTTCCACAATTTATCCCAAACTACAACGAAATAGACTTTAGTGACCTGTGCCAAATTTATTTTAATGCATTTGTCCCTTCAAACTTTCTGAGTTATGCAGGCCTGTTCAAGATGAAGATACTGTGAACGATTGACCTAGGCAATGCAGTTTGTATCTTCAAAAAAGAATTCAAGTTTAAGCATTCTGCTCTGTTGACTGAGTCCCATTTTGCACCCAGCTATCCTTAGGTGCAATGCTTCATCCGTTAGCATTTCAGACAATTTTACGTAGCAAATTTATTTATTTCTTATACAGTAGTTCAGATTTTTAAGGCCTTTTGGGACCTGATTCGGGCCCCTAAAATTGAAAATCGGGTCCCCAGAATCAGAGAAAATCGGATCCCTAGAATCAGAGCAATCAGGTCCCTATATGTCCATACCAGGTACCTAACATTTTCCTTACAAAAATACCTGCAGTAGTTAGTATTTCCCTAGTGCTATGCATCAATGCATTTGTTTCACAGAGATAATCGATGATGTTTTTTGACAAAGTCGATTTTATCTTCAAATAAATCGCAAACTAAACTGATCTAATAAAGACATTTTCCACATGGAGACCGTTTATTTATCAATGAACAGGTTGCTAATGTCGTCACTGCTATTATTTATATGAACCAGCGCCACAGAGGATTTCTTACCAACGCAGAGCCGTACTAGAGCGACAGTTGCGCTTATCCGTTAGCGTTTCAGACATGTAGCAACAAGGCAGTAAGCTTACCAGGCTGCATTAGGCAGATCTACTGCCATGTTGCAAGTAGGATAAATTTGCATCAAGGTTTAGTAATTAACCTTGACAGTCAAAAAAGCTCTAATAAATCAGATAAGTGAACAAGATTTGTAAGATTGTCTTGCATTGTTAGATACACTATTTTGTAATCATTGCAAATTTTTTGTCAGGTGCGACTCGTTTTGTGGAAACAACAACTTAGGATAGCGTGAACATACTTGGCGTTGCTACAGTGCCATCCCTGTTCAATTACAAAAAAATTACTGTTAAGCAATAGTAGCAGTGCTGAAACATGGAATCGTGAGATGACAAGGCCACCAATTGTTGATGCATTGTAACTTTCAAGTATTAAGTTGGATCTCATAAAATCATGTAATAGTAAAAATTAGAGATAAGTTTAAGTGCAGTGTGGATAGGATTGTGCAGGTCATTGAAGATGATGGACTTTTATAGCAAACGGACTAATGGCCTGAAGTTTTTCACGTCTTTGAACTACCCAAGTCTATCCTATTATCCACACCAAAGTTAGATTAGATGCATGCACAGTTATTGTTTTAATCAAGTTTAAATTTAAGTTGCTTAAACGGTTAATAACTGTTACGATCAATTTGCTGTAATAAGCTTTTATTTAATAATAATATCTGATTTGCTGTTTCTACAGCATCGATTCTTAATTTTTTTCAGAGGTCGTTTATGTATGCATTGTACACTAATTGCTGTGCACTAGCTAGATGATTAAAGCTTCTGTGCATAAAATCCATGTGAAAAGTGTTCTTGCGTACTATACCGGCTGCAGGGTGTTAATGCCTACGCTTGCAAACCATTTGCTTTGTTCCCCCAAAAGTTAATTTAGGTCCCTTAGCAGTTCGCAAGTACCCTTGTTTGTAAATTTAAGCATGGTTAATTAATAGATTGACCGTTAACCAATTCCTTACCTTGCAGAGAGCACACCCCTCCAAACTTAGTCAAAAGTTTTAAAAGACAGATTTCCAAATCAAGTTGATGAAAACCTGCTTGCAATCCAGAAACTAATGTGCTGCTTTTAATCTTTGTGGTTACTAAGTCTGTATGCTTGTCTGTACCATTTGCGGCCAAATGTGGTTGCTACTACTGATAAACTTCATAGGCCTGGCTGGCCGCTCATCTGAGTTGTATGTATGCAATGAAGTGCTTAGATTTTCTTTGGCGATTCAGGACCTACAACCTTGCTAATCCTGACTTAGCACCACTTACCGAACTAAATTCTACGTTAAGCGATGGACAATACTGAACTGACAGTTTATCTTTTTACTTCTTGATTTTTAGCAATAACTCAAGCATGTAATTACTTATATTTCGTAGGAAGCCACTGGCGATCTTATGGCCAAGTTGACAAAGATACTTTTAATCAGGTGAGTTTATCTTATATTTCCGTCGGGAGAACATTTTCAAGTGTGTCATAATAATCATGGCGCTTCATGTCACTTTCTTACTTCAAATGCGAATAATTCCGAGTTTGTTCATTAAGTTCTCGCTTTGTTTGCTCGATTCGTTGATGCACACGTGTGCGTGGAAACGTCATTATAGCAATTGCGTTCGTCAACTGTGTTATCGACGTCTGCATGTGTTTCATGAACTGATCACTGCCATCTGCTTGAGTTTTATTCTTCAGTGCTTTCTTTGTAATGCTGTTCTTCACCAACTTAAATATCACTACACTGAATATAACAGAAGACAAGTGGCTATCGCTGAATTGATTTATCCGTCTTGACGAGAGTGTTTACACCAACCAAATCCAACTTTCTAATAAATTTTGGTGCTTCAAATTTTTTCTCATGTTGGGACAGTGGTCAGTAAAGTCGACGACAACAGTCCACACCCAACTATGGCTCGTTGCGATCGTTAGTGGTGAAGAAACCACGGTAGCCCAGTTATTGAAATGTGCCTCATTCAATCTGGCGATTGTTGGACCGATGAGTGATTTATTGTAGCGATTGTTGTCACGCGGACATTTGCATGCAACGAAATATGCAAGTCAGCGGTTTTTTTTCGGGTCAACGAAATAATGCAAATCAGCGTTTCTACAGGCTGACTTGACGTGCGCGATAGATCTCATCTGTTGCATCAGGACTTATCCAGAGAGCCAGGGAACGTAGGGCCTTTTCCAATTGAAGCATCAGATCTTTTTTCGAGATTTTTGCTGCAAGTGTTTATTTACTGGATTATTTTAATTTCGTTTAGTGTCGCATGAGCTGCTGTTTTCGGATATTGCTGCTGTAAAATTGCATTTGTCAGGCTACAAGTTGGTCTGCACGCATTTAGTTCCTTTTCGTGTAGATAACTCAATTCCGTTGACGCGGCGTTGAGAGCGGTCGCTTCACGTCAACACAAAACTGAGCTTGCTTTGTTGCAGTTGTTTTTATCGACAGGTTTTCATTCGATTTAAGCGGAAAGTTATCGCTTTACACTCGTGTCACTGTATCGTGCCATGCCTGAAAGCCGTGCAGGCTTGTTCGGTCAATTTCTTGCCTGCGTCGTCCCGACCGACCGACAGTCGTTCTTCTGGAGTTTTCTTGGAAACCTGTTACGTTTAAAAGTCTTCGCACTGCTTTTGCAAAACTAGACTGTTGTAATGGTGTGCAGCGTCTGGCTTTCAAATCCTGGTAGGCGAACTAATCCCACGTGCAAGCGCTTCGCACGCTTCCGATTTCTTGAAAAGGTCCCACTAGCTGAAAAACTTGAGATCCGTTTGTATAGACTGTGGACAACAGCAAGGTAATATACATCACAGGATCCGTATGCGCTATTTTCTTATTCACTAAGGACTTTTTTTGTGCTTTTGCAGGCTCGTGTGGTAAATTCTTTTCTTTTCAACGTGAAAAGGTCGGAATGGCGACTGGTTCATGCCACTACTGAACCGCTTAACTGGTTCATGCCACTACTGAACCGCTTAACTGAGTACTTTGCGTCGCCGCCCAGGTGGCTCGAAGTTGCACCGCACACGATAGTGGCACCAAATGTGCCTCGTTACTCACAAAGCAGTTGCTGTCTTTGTTGTTCGCGATTGTTTATGTGCGGCAAGATGTTTTGAAATATTTTGTACCGACAAAACGTTCCACAGTATTCTGTTTTTAATGGCGACGTCAAAATTCTGGCGAAGTAATTCAATGGTATCGTTTTCTTATCAAGAAAACGACACAATTGATTAAACTCGCCAAAATTGTTTACTTGATTGCTTAAAGATGTTAAAAGCTTTATAAAATCACGTATGTAACAACGTGATGCCTGCGCAGGTGCGGTGAAGTTTCCTGCTACATGTGTGTGGTTTCTGCATGTTTAGCGCTTTGCTGCAGGCTTTCTGCAGCTGCTTGACCGTCATTTGGACACTTGCTAGTTTCTTAGATGTATGGTTTGCATTGATGGGAAATTATACTGGCAAGTTTTATTGCTATTGTTGGTTTCTCAGATATACGGCACTGTATGCTTTAAGGGGTGGTCGCCCAAACCTTCACTTTCTGTAATTATCCTGGGAAATCCAACTAGTAATTGGTAACAAGGCCGATCAATAATTCATCTAGCGTTTGTGCTGCTGCACGTATTGCCGATGTTTTAAGCCGCTGCCGCTGCAAAGGCGTAGGTCATTAAAGGTGAATGTAAGAGAATTCTATTTGTTTGTCACATTTTAGAAGCGCCCACCAAGATCAGAACAACAAGTACATGCGTGTTTGAACAGAAGCAATAAACTCGAATATCACGTCAGTGTTACGTTCTGTGTAACGGCGGTCCTGCCCTAAGGTACCAAGCTGGCAGAAGATCTCATTTATTTTGTCCTACGAATCGCTCTTCCCAACCGACCAGTTACTGTTTTTTTAATGCATGCTTCCTTGCCAACGTGATTCCAAAATACTTGTGTGATTATTACATCATAACCGTCGTAACCACACGACCAATGAAAGTTGCAGAGGCGCGAGTCCCGACACCTGCAAAAACTGACATGCCTTTGCCCTTCATGGCGCAGTTCGCGGTTGAACTGATGAGCAGCTGTTATGTGCAGATGGTGCAGTTGAAATTAGAGCGCACGTCGTTCCGTTTGACATTTCTCGTGCGTGCGAATGCGCGGCAGGTGTGCCCAGCAATGTCTTGCGTTTGTGCCGACGTGAACCTGGGGTTTAGTTGCGGCTTTTCTTTTTTCTTGGTTAGACCCACATGGTTGTTCGCGTTCCCGCTTATCACGATCGAAGCATCGGGAAGCCGGTCAGCGTACAAGTCCTCGTCGAGCACAACGACCGCAAGTGTGATCCTCACAGCTTTACTTACGATCCTATCCCTAAGCCGAAACCTGTCGCTGGTCCTGCCGGTGACACTCAATCTGTCAACGCTGATGAAGAAAGTGTGAAACCAGACCAAGGTTTGCGCTATGAGAGGACGGTATTAATTCGTCGGAATTAGGACCTTTGTCTGCTTGTAAATAAACCTGAAAACTGTTTTTTATGCAAAGCTTTTTTTGGTTTTATCGCTAAAAATTCTGTTGGAAGATAATTTTTGATGTTGTTATTTTCAAGCTTACCGGCATGGTTATTAGAGATCGACCGATATGGCTTATTGGGGGCCGATACTGATACATCGGCCATTCATGGACCAATAACCGATATTTCCAAAATTTTTAAATCTTGTTTTCTGCTTATCAAAAATATAATTTATTCTGGGCCCTACCCTTTTTGCAAAATCTTCAAAATTCAGGAGTTATGAGCTAGAATATTTGAACTTGCAGCAATTTCAGTATTTGCTATGATTTTTAATTCATCTGATTAATGGTGATGCTTTAGTTTCGGCTGCGACGGCCGACGTGTGCTTCATGGTTCATCTTGTCTGCTTGTTTATGAACACATCAGCTAGCGTTGCTGCAAGATAACTGTCTTGACTTGGTTCATTGCGCAAGTTATCTGCATGCTTGAGGTACATACCAGCATTTTGTCAACACCTGCTGAGGCCGATAAAATCGGCCGTTTTGGCCGATACCGATATATCGGTGAAACCCAAATATCGGTCAGGCCGACATATCGGTCTGTCTCTAATCGTTATTTTTCAAACTTACAACGCATGACTGAACGCATGAACAAATATTAAACTTTTTCGTGCGTGACCAGGGGCCGCTGCAAGTTGCATGTTCTTACAGACAATCCTTTGCTCAAGACACTCTTCGGCGGTCAGATTGATCGCAAACTTCTCGAAGCACTCTTTTCGAAGTTGCTGACCAACTCTGAAAAAGACAGCAGCGACTCCCAACCAGCTGCAGCAGGTACGAGATGGTACAGGCCGCGCGTCAAAGCAGCTTCTGATTTCTTTGTAGGTTGTTCTTGAATATCGTGCTGCGATGAACATACGCGAGACAATCGATCAAAGGATCGGTTGTTCACTGTTTCACGATTTGTTCTAAGCCGTTTTTCTTCAGCTTTTGATCACGTGGTTCGAATAGTTGGCAATAAAAACTTTTTTCACCTCGGTTTCACGTTGGCTACAAAGCTGGTGCACGTTCTTCTGATTAGTAAGTGCTTCAGAAAGGCATGAGGCAGTTTTTATGCCGTCAATTAATTTGTTTCTAAACATTTCTGGTCTTATTGCAAAACATTTCAGGAACCACCGGTGGTTCATAACTCACTGGTAAAATCTATGTTTGCACTATTAGCAGCACTTCCAGTGATAGAGTATGTCACGGTTTCGTTTGTTTTGCATGCTGCTAGTGACTTAACACTGGCAGGCACGGCAGTTTGTCCAGACGAGAACTTGACTTGTAATTTCGCCCATCGTCGACCAACCAGTAATTCGACAGGTCGCGTGGGAGCATAGAAAGAATGATGACTGTAACCACAGCAGAAAAAGCCACGTTGCTTTAAGGTTCTTCGTGAATTCTAATTTCTAAACATGTTCACTGTACAAACACGAAAAACGGCTGTCGGACAACATGCATCGGGCAGGCTCGAGCACGCCTGCTGTTCCACGCAGTGCTATTTTGGTTTTCATGTCCCGTTCAGTGCACGTACTGTTTTTTCAATTCAGCTGCTTCGTCGGGAGCCGCCGTCACGACTGACAACACAGCGCCGACGAAGTTCCCCCCTCAACCGCAACAAACGCCCGCTCCGGTGGCGTTCGCACCGAGCGGCGTGCAACTACCCGGCCGGGTAGAAAAACCCGTCGCGACGCACGGCTGCGCGGGGGGGTTCGTCGTGAGACCCCCCGTGTTCAGTACGTACCATGCAACTGCGATCATAAAGCAAAGTGGCCCGTTCAACACCATCGCGAGTGTGCCCCGGCACGAGCCGCGTCCGCCTCAAGCAGCCGGCGTAAATGCGACGGGCAACGTTTGCACCACGTTCGTGATCGAGGGACAAGGGAGCGCTAGAGCGCAGACCGGGGGTCTGCAGGGCGCTCACAACCACGCGGGGGGGATTGGCGACGCAACGAGGATGGTGGTGAAGACCGAATCGCCGGGTTGGACCCCGCAACTATCGGGCTTCCCCAGCTCAAGCGCACTTCCGAGTCGAGCCGCCGAACACGCGTCCGGCAACGTGGTTTTCGCCGCTTCGGCCGGAGCAAATTTAACTCCGGCCACTCTGCCCCAGCTCACTTTCGCCCACCTCGCGCCTCAGCAAGCGCCGAGCGCTGGTGCTGCGTCGTCGTCGGCGATCAACCTGCAGCACGCTCAATCGCTCGCTGGCAACAACAACAATCCCATCTTTCACTCGCTTGCTACGAACCATCATGTCACTGCGATCGCGACCAACCAGCAGTTTAATCAGATTTCTCCGAACCAGCAAATGAACCAGATGCATGTCAACCAACAAGTTACCCAGACTACCAGCCAACAAACTCCGACAATCGGTGACAGCCAGCAGCATAACCAGATCTCTGCGAACCAGCAAATGAACCAGATGCATGTCAACCAGCAAGTTACCCAGACTACCAGCCAGCAGCATAACCAGA
>JGI24159J19872_10007572_pt1 | contig 14216 bp, 8 predicted proteins | sample Ectturendosymbi4_FD_19872 | JGI IMG/M metagenome (IMG submission 19872) | reverse complement strand
CTTGCCATAAACACACAAAAATATTTGACAAACGTAACAACAGTCCGCTGTTCCGCGTATTAAAACCAAAAATAAAGGAATGCTACATGGAAACAATGTGCCGCCGCGATACTCAACATAACTGGAGATTTTTTCGGTTGACAGGTTTCCCGAACATGAAAACCAAAGAGCCATGATTTTGATGTAGCAGTAAAACATTAACGCAAGGCCGTTTCTCTTTCAAGAAAAACTGGGGACAACGTTCCACCGACAACCCCACTGGCTAAATCTGTTTTGCTCAGAAAAACAACATCAAAATATGGTGCAGTAGGACAGTAAAGAAAATTTCGCTACACTCGCTTTGTGCACCCAATGAAAACATGTAACGAATGAATGGTCCCTAGGCGCCTATCATTTGGTCAGGGCCATGAGCCACGTGGTTGCTTTCATTGGAAATGCTGTGACGTCAGCACTGCGCATGGAGTGTTTCTAGCAACTATCCATTAAGTCCGAGCACGAGAGGTCGCAATTCCATTTTCAAGTGTTCGACATCATGACCCGATCGTGTGCCAAACCCGTCTATTAACTTGAGAGGCTTGCGCTTTGGCACAATTCGAAATGCGTGTGTGTGACTTGTGCTCTGCCACTTCAGTCAGCTTGCAATAAAAAATGTACGAAAACAGAGCATGAAGATCAAAATAATCACCGAGCGGGAGGCACACGGAAGACTAGACGTGCTACCGGAACGTAGAAAGGCTGTGAACATGGAAAAAAACTAAGACTTATTCACGTTCATGCTGAGTGTTTCGGGAAAGCTCCCTCATATGACAGAAACTTCGACTGTGAAGCTGATGAAAATGATTAAATGTAAAGCATAACACCAACTTCACCAAATGTATTTTTATGAAGTATTGNGAAGGGCATCACGATTAATCTCATTAAATTTTGCGGCCCGAATACCTTTTAAATAACAACTACTCAACTTTTCGTTAAAAGCCTCTAATTAACGCGCAAGAAGAAAGTCATGTTAATAGTGCAGCAACTTTCCAAGTCGTTTGGCTTCACGCATGCACCTTTACGATGAAAGCTTCAGTCAGGACCGACGCTTTGATCTTGCGTTATTTCTTGGTTAGCACTAGTAACGAGCTACATGATCAGCTCGTGCTGATCAGATCACTGGGGAGCGTTGTTAGTGACAAAGGTCGTCACGACTGACGTGCGTAGCCGTACAAACGATTATCAACTCGCCCTCTTATTTCCTCAATGACGCAACACTCGCGTGAGCGTCATTGCCCACGTTAGCGCGCTTGACAACCGTTTTCGACATCGATCGATTTCCACTTGAAGCGGCAATCAACGAAGAATCTTCCGTTCTGCGAGGGTGGTTCACTGCTAAGTGATATTTTTGAAGCTGACTCTGACCGGGCGCCCCAGGCGGCTTTCAAAGCGTAATCTGAGACATCTTCAGTTCTTCTGGATTGAGCATGCTTATGACCAATGGGGCTTGGCAGTTCAAACCGTGCCTGCGTCACAGCGCTTTTTCCCAGTGCTACTGTCGTCGAAGTGCTGCACAGTACATCGCTACTGTGACACGTCGCGTACGTTGATAGATACGAGGAAACGTCAAATTGATAGATAGACGATGCTATGCGGAAGACTTTTGTTACGCATCGGGTTTTGAGAACTCAAAAGAGCAGCGTAGCGCCTTGCTACGGTTGAGGTCAAAAGGGCAGATTTAGAGAAGGTACTGATGGTGCTTGCGATTTTGTGCGTCACTTGCACCACTGGGGTATGTTACGGTCACGTGAATGTTACGGTCACGTGAAAGTAAGTTTTTGAAGCAAATCAAGTTCGAACGCAATGCTGATGCAGCCATGGACAGCCTGTTAAACATGAAAACGTTTACGACACATCTTTTACTGAAGTTGCTTTGAACAGACGATAAAAAAATCAAAGACGACCTTAGCAATCGCAGCATTAGCCACCTGCACACAGTGCTTGAGGCTTCGCTCACATCGGCGCAGTTTCCTGCTGGAGCGAACAGTTCAACGGAACCTCAAGCACTGTGCGGTTTCGCGCTTGGTCAAGTGCAGTCAAGTGCGACGCACACCGGTTGCTGGAGAGTTCAACCGAGTTCAAACGTTTTTATTATTTGGAATTTCAATATTGGTGCAAAAAATATGTCTGAAAATCGTGACTTCATGATGTAAGTTTGATAAACAACAGTTGGTGCCGCTCGGCAAGCGACCGCATCTAGAATCAAATCGATATTTTTAGACAAGTTCGAGAAAAAAAAACACGATCGTAAATTAACAGGGCATTACACAAGCGCACCAAATTTACTGCATTCAGTGCGAAACACTAACTTCACTCGTTGTGGAAGTAACTGATTTTGCAGACATAGGCGAAAGTCATTGCATATATGATTACTTCGAAAAAAAGAAAATAAACAATAAACAGTGGATTTTTTTTTCTTATATATGAAAAAACAACAAACGACGGTCAGAAGCGTCAGTGGAAATGCAAACAACACATATATGCATAACGCGGGAGGATCGTGCCAAAATTACCAAATGAGCAGAATACGGACTAATTTTGTGGTGAAGAGTGAATAAACAAATATCCGTACGAATGCTGGTGGTGTGAATCAACCAATAAGGAGCTCGCACGCAGAACACGTGAGAATGTCACCGTGAAGAAATTTGCTTAGGGCTGCGTGCGACCTTGTTTCGCTACTACTGTACAAGCCACACATGTAGACCAGTGGCAACGCACATAAGATATGTGAGTATTTCAAGCAACCCACACAACACTGAGCAGTAACACAGTCAAGCGACTACGCGTGTACCTGGGGTTGTGGCAGCATTCATCGCTTTCGGTGAATCAGACAAGCAACAACAAGACGGTCTGTAGGATTCCGGTGGAACGATGCGGCAAGCCATAATCGCACGAGCTCTCTCCCGCAGCACGCACGACTAGCCTTGCCAGCGACGGATTGCTTCTTTCTTCAGGCTCTCGATGTACTTGATTTGCTGGGAGGGAAGGTTGGCTTCGACCAGCGATCGCGGAATCATTCCTCCGGTGTCGATGTTGATGTAAAACTCGACGCGCGTTTTGTTGGGATCGCTGAAAGCAATTGCAGGGTTTGAGGAAAGCGATAACCACTGACCTGTGCTGCAACATGTCCGCAGGAAAGCTGGGGGACAATGCTAGACAATAGACATTTGCGACGAACCAAGTCGCTTCGCATGGACAGTAACTTGCAGCGTTTGGCGAAGAGGAGGGAAAACGCGCAGTACTCCCCCCAAAAAAGAATTCAAGGACCATTGCTTCGAATGTCAAGCTATACGACAACAGAATAAAAATCGGAAACGCAAGCTATAATCTTCTTCAAATACTGGCTCGCGCCGTAATTAAACACGACGTTGGCTTACGTACACAGCGGCATGGCTTCGAGTTACATCGGAGTATAGGTGTGTGGGAATCAGACACTGCTCAACATCTGCTGCACGAGACTATAAGGCGCCCGTTTGCACTGCAGTTGTAAAGCGCAATTCAACAGGTAGATCGGACGACGTGGCGTGTGTTTTTATCTGCAACGGACAATTTCAGCAGATCTAACTGGTTTCGCTTGTTGGCAGTGGGGAGGTTCCGCAGGTAACGAGCTGGTACAGCTTTGCTTCGAGATTTCAAGTGTTTCTCGTAGAATACGGCGATTATTGCCACGTAAAAGAACACAGTTGCTACTTCTACGACAGCAATCAGACATATTTCTTGCGTCATTTCTGCAGATTAGGTTTCGCTGAACGGCGAGATTTCAACACCGCGAACGATTGCAACACAATAAACATTTATTAAAACTAAAAAAGCCTTCAAAAAACTACACGTGTTTTATTTTGAGACGTTTCGGATTACTAAATTTTTTTTGACTGAATACGAAGTAAGAATAAAAAGAAATAATCCGAAACGTCTATAAATAAAACACGGATAGTTTTTTGAAGGCTTTTTTAGTGTTAATGAAACTGTTAAGTCTATCCCCGTTTTATGATCCAAAAATTTTTTCAATTAAAAAGTTTCTTTTTTAAACACTTCTATACTCCGCGCTGAAGATCCTGAAATACGAAGTCCGCTGTTTGGTTGGCAGCGTAAGTATGCTCAAGCTGGCTTTTCGTTCAGCCGTGATCGCGTGCTTCAAATTTTGTAAATAAAACTGGTATTTGACGCAAACATTAGTCCATCCAAAAACGAAACCAAACTCGTTAACAAAGGGTCACCTTTTGAGAGTTGTCGCGGAGTAACCGCTCGGATAGGTGTGAGCTCGAATTCGTTCATTTGTTTCGGGGTGCTTGTCGTATTGGACGCTTTCAGCTGAAATGTGACGGAGAACCAGAATTATATCGATGCAGGTTTTTTTCTTAACTCGCATTCCTGTCACAGTTTCTATTTACCGCGCCAAAAGGTTGACATCTTGAAAAATTGCGCTCAACGCTAATTTCCTTTTCAGATGAAGCTTGACTTTGTTGGACGATGTTTACAATTTTTTTGGTTGAAAGCCGAAATATTCCGGTTACAGAAAAACACAAAAGCGAACAATTTTCGCGTCAAAATTTCTTAATTTTCGTTCCGCGAGATTACGGCAACATTCGTTTCCCAATGATCTACCCATTACCGCAAAAATCACAAATTTGATGAAACCAGTAAGGTGGCGAAGAATCGGTACATCTCAGAGGACATACGGACTATGGTGGTTTCCTACAAATCGAACTTTACTGTGGCTGCAGCAGACACATCTACAACCCAATCTCCATTGAGTTTGTAACTATGACTTGTAAATAAAACATCGTATGACTGGTCTGTTTTTATGAGATTTTGGATGTTGAACACCAAATGAAGAAACCGATATTGCTGCTTCGAACATTTTACGGTATACTTTCAGAGGTAAAAAGATTTGCAGTGCTTTAAATCTGGAGTAGACACGCGTCGAAGAACTGATTGGATATCCAGCTTAAACTTCCACAGCACGTAGTTGCGTATTGGCGATTAATTCATCGAAACTGGATTGAAAGTCAGGGAACTTTTTTACCGATTTACACTACTGACGATTCTAATTGCAGTTTTCTGGCTTTGAAAGAACGCACGTTGCAATGAGAAACTATTTTGATAGATGCGATCGACAACACAGTCTCATGAACGTTTGCACCAAAGATGAGCGTATAAGCGCGTTGCGTTGCAAATTAAGAAATTGAATTTGGGTGCTGCCTTAAGACAGTTTAGCATCGACACCAACATGAGTACGCCGTAGCAACCGATTTCACATAAACAAAACACCTGTGTTGCCAAGACTTCCAGAGAATAAAATTTCCGCCTACGCAACAAGACAAAAAATAGACCTACGCACATAATTCGAACCGTTCCAGCGGCGATTACCGCTTGAAGTTCACAGACAATTCCCCCTGCGTGTTATTTCAGGCGCGTACGGTATCTGAAGGCTTGTTTAACAAAACGCATTTGGCTTGTTGGGATTTTCTTGAGCGCTGCTGTCACTGGAAGCGCTCGCCCGTCGTATAGGAGAAATAGCGATGCGAAACTACAGCGCTTGTTTGCAGTCAATGACAGATTTCACGTTGCAATCTGATGTAACAATCGGAAGGAAATCATACCGAAATCTCCTAGATCCAGCCAGTGGCAAGCGACGTTTTCTACATTTTAAGGCGCATCAGGTCATTGAACAATCGTTAGTTTTCCCTGAAAATATCAACCGGTTCCAGGCAGCTGCGAATTTTCTGCTGCCTTCACTGCACGAAGCTTCGCAAAGCAAACGCGACTGTTTTCTGATTGCTCATGCGTAGCAGCGATAGATCACGTCAAAGGCTGCCCTTTTGAAATACAAGTATGTTTTCGCCAAAGTAACCTGAACGCGTTGCACGAACGTCATTCCGCGTGAAAACGCCGTATGCCACCACCAACGACTGACCGTCTTGCGGAGAAATCACCCTAATTCGGAACACCTGGGTGGGTGCTGCCACAGCACTTCTCATTAGTTCTAAAAACCATGATGCGCACGTCTGCACTCGTGCGAGTACTTTGGATCATCAAGAAAACGATAAGGAGCCAATGGAACAGTGGAAAATGGACAGCAGGCAAGGAAACGAATTCTTTGCTTTTACTAGGTTTAGAATCTGTTAAGGTGCTTGTTGCCAAAACGCCCTCTGGTTACCAAAACTCAATCGACGAAGACTGCGATATTCGTAGCTGTGTACTGTACGCATCGCCCTGTGCCCTGTACCACTAGAATATGCGGTAAAATTATCACCGTCTGCTTCATTGTAGCTATTGCGTGATAACGATATTGATTGATTTGTTAAGACAACACGCTTTGTGTTGTTTCTCCTTGCAAGCTTGCTTCAGAGCTTTCAACCGATGTAGAACCGTTCGTCGAGTCTGAATCTGCGGCTGCTTCGCCACTGATTGACTAAACTCAGCCAAGAATGCGACAAAAGGTTCTGGCAACAGTCAAAACGATCCAAATCAATTGAAAAACACAAACTCGACCAATAAGCTCATGATTCGTGACAAAATCGAAAAAATACAAGTGATATTCATTTTCGTGCACGAAATGGTCTAGTTAGACAAGGCAAAAGATGCATTTTACAGTATAAATTTGCTTCGATTCGTTAACTCTTAAATCTCGAACATTTGAGCATGACATAGAATGTTAAGATTCATAAAATTGTTTCGACGACTCCTAGAAACTCTGTCACTAAACAAGAAACAGAATCTTCGAGTTAAAGCAAGCAAAATTTCAAGCAAGAAACTTACCAAAAATCCAGTGAGATGTCTCATCGCCTACATATAAAAAAAAAACGATTATTTTCAAGAACAATACGCACAAAAACGATTATTGAACATAAACAATGACTAATACTAAGAGCAATAAGCACAACTCGGCTTGGTGGGGAGTTCACGTTATTCATGCGCTGTACGCTACCAGTGGTGACAATTACCCAATGCATCAATTGTGGTAATTACCCAACGCATGCGCAATGATGCCTAAAATCTACAGCGTGCAGCATGTTTGCGATACGTAGATCTTACGTTGCTGAGCCAATTAGTGTAATTACAAGTGGTCGCAAATGGGGACACGATAGCCTTCATTGAAGTACACGACATTAGCTGAGGCCGTCGAGGGCGCCACTAAGCGAGACGAAATTTAAAGCCAAACCTCGTTTCCAGAGCGAAATGCAAAAAAAACCGAATATGACAAANAGCTTTCGGTTAGTACTACCCACAGCTGAATGATCTGACGAAAGTACCTCTGGATTTACATTTCTAACCTATCATTCGCAGTATATATTCACCGAAAACAGTGTTAGTTTGTCTGTGTCAGTTTACTTGTCTGTAGCATTTTCAGGCGGATAAAAAGATCCGACACTCGGAGACTTAAATGCAGTCAGCCAACTGCCATGAACGCCGCTGACCCTCCCCGGAGAATACGTCACAAACCACCACCTGTCTGGACGGCCTTGCAATGAAACAAATCGAGGAACTCTCTTGAGGAGATCACTCCCATAAGGATGGAGGGAAGGGTAATGAGGGCAATGAAAAGATCCTGCAAGAAAGCGAAATAAAATCATCCTCTATTTAAAAGCTTCAGGAAGCAGAGCTCGAAGATCAACTTTTACTACACGTTACTTAGTGATTTAAAGGCTTGTCAACGACAAGGTGCAAGAGCAGCCTCGATAATGTTAAATGTTCAAAACCATTAACGCCGCCCAGCTTGGTACGGACGAAACACGAGCGAACTTCGCCACCCATGCGTATCTCCAGGACGCACACTGATGGGTTAAGCTTATGCAAACATCTCAGCCGACGCGGGAGCAGCGCAAACCCTGAGGATTTTAATCATGAATATCGAGTGACTAGTATCGACCCTTTTCCTCTGCAAGCAATCCACGTGATGGCGTATGCAGTGGGTGAGTAAAAAGAAACAGCCCCTGACGTAAACCCGGCGACGAAGTTGCGTAAAGCATGAAGTCGTGCAATGTAAAGGATGTGCTAAAGAAAGATCTCCGTGGGCAGCCACTTCCTCGTTTAATGGGATATTAATACAATATCAGCTTAACTGAAACAGAAAATTTCTTGGCTGTTGCGGCAGTTAAGAAAAAAATCAACGCGAAAATTTAACCTGCACCAGAGTCACGCGAACCAAACCTTGGTCAAAAGAGCCAGCATTAGCATGGATTAGGATGAGTGGATTTGAGATCTTTCGATTGGGAACTTTTTGCTTGCATTCTTAAAGGAAAGTTGACAATGTCCATTGAAGACGTGGAACGATTTTATTTTGAAAGTTCTATGCAAAACGCATAATTAGCGAAATTCTTGCAGTTGCAATTAGCAAAAACGCACAAGCAATTAGCAAAATTCTTACACTTCGGAGCGCTGTGGTGTTTTCGGGCCATCGTTATGTGACAGCAATGCGGCACCAAACGTATAGCTTGACATAACGACAGTAATCAGTGATATGCAAAATATGGAATAGGTACAACGGCATGCCTGCGGGAATGAAAAGCGATGCTGTCCATTCTGTCCAGTTGTCTGCGACTCAGTTATTACGGTTGACCCATTCAGACCAACAGTATTTGAGGGCGGCATTAGCTCAGTGGTAAAATGTCCGCCTCCTAGTTGGAAGGTTGGGTGGTCGATCCACAGCCACTGAGTGAATTGCCGTAGCGCTCCTTGGGCAAGAGCGTTCACCAAGAAGCACAATCCAGGGCTAGGCCTGCCGCCAATTGCCGTCACCAAATTAACGAAAAAAACAGTATTTGACAGGGGTCGTTGGTGTGGATGATGAAGATGTTGAAGAGTTTCGCAGGAAATGACTAAAACCAAATCGCGAGTTTGCCTCATGCGACTTCTGTTAAAACGCTGTTATGCATTAGGCCATCGATAGAAACTATTCCTGTTTGAAACACCGGATCCCTCTCAAGCAATGACCTTTACCATTATCAATCGTGAAAAATAGCACCAGAGCATTGAATCAGAGCAGCCTGAAACATACCCAAGCATTTGTCTACTCAGTTCTGAGAAAACTTGTAAAGGTCTCACAAGCAGCACTGTTTTCTCAAATGCTGAAGGAATACTGTCTTAGTGAGAGCAGGATAATCATGTATTTAAAGAAGTATAATCGCAGGAAATGAACCTGTTTTTTTCGGTCATAGACCGCACTGTTTTTGAAATGACCGAAAAAAATTAAATCATTTCGGTCAGAATGTTTGAAAATATAGGCTAAAAAAACACTTATATGGCAAGTTTTAATACAACTGTGAGACAAACGACCTAAATGTTTCAGTGACCAAAACGTCTCAACCAAAAATGACCGAAATGTTTCACCGAAAAACAGAACAGAAATGTTTACTTTTTTGCAAACCTTCATTTTTAATTTTGCAATAAGGGCAATAAACTGGATTACAAATGTGTAGTATGCGTGGGAAGTGTTAGATATCGTACCTCGTGAAAAGTCAGCAAGCGACGATAATCAGCAATGCTTTTGTCCCATGTTAACCGCTCCTCAGATACTCTCGGTGGTTTCAAGACGCCATAAACAACGTCACAGGGAGCCTCAACCACGCAAGAAAACTTGTACCTGTGAAAAAAATCGTTATTTTCCCTGTTTCATGTCAAAGAACATTTTAGTTTTGATTTTAGAAGATGCTTTAAATATGTAAGCTATTGTCAGGTAAGATGTGTTACCCGAGCAGGCAAGCAGTTCAAAATTATAGTATTGAAATATGACGCACTGCAACACAATTTTAGGCAAACGTTCCCTATCGTTGCAATTAGTGCGAAAAAGTGGTTCTCTTTTTTTGGTGTTTAGTTGATATTGGCCTGTCCGTAGTGTTTTGGCCCATCAATTCGTCAAAACATGCATGGGGATGCGTCTGCATCAGCAACAACTTGTTGTTACTGTGCTTGGATGCTGAACTTCAATCGATTAATAAAATCTGTCAGCATATTCATGGATTATTCAGAAAAGCACTTACATAGTTCCATTAAAATGTGGTGACTTTTGCCATGAGATATTCACTCCTCGCTGCAAACAAAAAAATATTTTTTCTGAACAAAGCCTTTTTCTTTGGTCAGGTGGTTTACAACAATTAGAAATCCGAAAAACACCTGGTGTCATTATCGGGGCAGCTAGGGTAAATTCTCACACTGCTTATCTCGGACTTGAATGTCAAGACACCATGCTACTTCAAGCAAAAATATGCTCAAACAGTTTTTAAGAACCAAGCAGAACATTTTAAGTCTCCTGTATTTGAAATGCAATTCATTTTTCAAATGTCACAACGTCTTCTTCACAAAAATTAAAAACTTTGAGGTGGCATGATGATGTTCCATGGAGAAATGAAAAGGATGATGAAACTGCCAACAATTCAAAATACAGTATTGAAATTTATGATTTATTATGTAAGCCTCAAACTTTGACTTTGATTTGTTGTTAAGCTATCTGAAGAACTTTTCTCACACTTGATCTGTACAACAAGATGTTACTTGCCAACAATGTTTTAAACCTTTCAACAACTACAGCACTGCATGAATGATACACATTCTAATAACCAATTTTCAGAAATCAGTCACAAACAATCGCAGTGGTTGAACAACAAACTTTGAACAATTCTGTATTCCTCTTTCAGTGGTCTGTAACTACAGCCAGTGTTGAAAGTTTGGCTTTTTTGATGCCAAATTTGTTTAATTTTTGCCTTTAGTTAGCTATTTTGAATTTTTATATTTTTGAAAAAAGCCAAACAAATTTAGCTGTTTTGACATCATTTAATTCTTGTCAGTTTTGCAGGTTTAAAGATGATTTTGGCAGATTTATGGACACTGTTGGGCAGGATGTTAAAATTTTATCTGGAAACTCTGCACTACAGTTTTACAACTTTTAGTTTGGCTGTTTCAGGTTAATCCTTAGCAAGACCAGAATTTGAGGCATTTAGTAATTGAGTGAGCCTTATTCTGTATGTGTGTATACTGTCTTTTAGAAGTGTTGTGCAACCTGGATGGTTGTCTAAAAGTGCTATTGTGTGTTTATCTTGTTGTTTTTTTTCTCATGACAACCTGGCAACCCTCTCTACAGTACCAGTTACTAAATCTATATCAAATCTGCACATGTGAAAGACATTGTCATCTCAATTAAGCCACCACTACAAAAATGTGTGCCTCAGAGATTGTTCATGTCTGCATATTTAGCCTTGTTATAGCACCTTCTTACCACAAATAAGATGCATTAGATGACAAATTTAGGTAAACAGAAGAAAGGCTATGAGATAATTTGCACTTCCAAATATCAAGTTGAAAGATTTCACGTGAAATTTGTCTGCATTGTGTTGATACTTACTGGGCCTAGTTGTGAGTTAAGAATGTCTGGAACACAAGCAAACCAAATGACATGATGGAAAAAAGACTCATTACTTGATCACAAATGTGTTTCAGTTGGAAGTTAAAAACATGTATGTACCAACTTCTTAGCTTTAATGCGCATGTGTACCACCAATGACTTAATGACCAAGTAACCACAACCACCAACAGCTATACAAGCAGTTGCAGAATCTCATGTAGCACTAATCAAGTTACTTGCATTATTACCACATGATTTGCAAAATGGCGAGAACAGCATAAAGTAGAAATGAAATAATAAATATAGCATGGAAATACCTGCCTTAACAAGCAGGAACTTTGCTTGTTTAGAACCCCTTTCATATTTCAGTGATTGAAACAACACCTTCACATTGAGCAATTTCTTGGAAAGATGACTGTGGTTGCACCTAACTGCCAAGTAACACAAATGAACCTATCAAACACCTTAATAGCAATGCAGAAAAAAATCATTGAATGCTGAAAGAAAGCAGACCAATCGAACTAATCAGTTACTTAAAGGCTCAAAATAAGTCAATTTTTGTCTGGTTGCTTTTTTAAAAATAAAACAGGTGAATTCGCTCTTGGCTTTCTTTCACAGGCCCTAAAACATCGTTGGGACCACCTTGAGATGTCACACTGACCCCTGAAATCCAAATGCGTCCAAGAAAGTATATGACTTTCTGCATCTTTTGATGCTTCGATTAGTTCTCTAGCACTATTGACTAGGGCAGGGGTCAGCAACCTTTTTAACAAGAGCCATTCTGCTTCATCTTCCAGTATATAAGAACAATGAGGAGACAAAACGTTGACACCCATTTCATTTTTCATGCGACTTCATAGTGGCATACGCTAAAATGTATTCTAACAATATAATACTCAAATGCAAATTTCAATTCCAAGTGTTGTCAAATCTGGATAGCCACTTTGGAGGAGCTGCAGGTTACTGACCCTTGTCTAAGGGTTTATGGCCGAAACCACACAAGTCACTAAATGGCTTCGAGGTCCATAACAACTTGACGGCCAGTCTGCGAATATATCATACCTGGAAATCAGGCTAAAACCAGCAGTTTTTGGTTGCCTTACCAATGCCATAGCTCCTCTGCCGATTGCACTAGAGAGCTATTCAAACCCTCAAAATTCAGCAAGTCTTCTAGTCTGCACTTGAAAAAAATTTTTTGGTTGGGGGTTGCGGATTTTTTGTGAGTGACGTCATAAGTAAAGTAGCTTTTGGGCCATTTTGGTTCTTGTCACCTCACCTAGGGCCCAACTGCAAGGCCGAAGTATTCATTTAGAAACTAAGCTCGAGTCTGAGTCTTTTGAGGCTTTGATCAACTTTCTAGCGTTTCTGGTTCAAAAGTTAGATCCAAAATAAACAAATTAATTAATTATCTAATTAGTCCAGTTTTTTTAAAGTGTTTTAGGGACACGTTTCGGGTCCCTAGAATCAGAGAAAATTATCATCGAGTCCCTAGAATCAAACAAATCGGGTCCCTACAGGTCCATATTGGGCACCTAACATTTTCCTTAAAAAAACCTGAATTAGTCAAATATTTTTGTTACTTTAGTTCATAACTATTGAACCCAAAAACCCAGCAGGTCATCCAAAGTATCAAAAGACTCAGATTGTAGCCTAGTTTCCAATAAACACTTCAGCAAAATACTACCACCTAACTGTTTGGCCTAGGGCCAGGTGAAGTGGACCAAGGTGACCTAAAAGTCCTCAACTTATGATATCACTCACAAAAAATCCGCACCCCCAACCAAAAAAATTTTGAGTGCAGACTAGAAGACTTGCTGCATTTTTTGAACAGGTCTCTGCCGCTTTCGGCACCGAGTTACGCTCGTGCAAAGCCACATGCGATCTGGTTGTTTTGGCGCAAAAATCCTTGAAACAGGCTGGATGCCAAAGTGTTAAAGGGATCACACATGCCAAAATGGCCAATCTTGATACCAAAACGGACAGTAATCGTTTCTTGACAATAAAACAATAATTGCAATCTTTTGTCCACTTTGAAAAAACGCAATATGCAATAGCAGCTCATAGTTTTGCAACCTCTTGGTAGGTGCAGCGATGAATGTGCTTGTGCAATTCACCATGAACAGGATGTGTTCAAAGAATAGCACCCATAGTAAGTGGTTATAGATTGATCACAGTGTCATGATCTCTTTTGTTGTTTGCTGCCACAGTGTGAAGCTTTGTACACTTGCCCTTCAGGATTTTCTATGGCGACAACAGCAACTATTTTTCATAATGTGGAGGAAAAATGCCAAACAGCCAATTGGTGCATCAAAAATTCACCTAAACCACCGAATTTGGCAGAAATTAATGTGTTAATTGAAGATATTAATTACATGCTTCATTGTACTTCTTTTAAGAGTACGCAGGTTTTTTTAAGGTGTTTTAGGGACCCGATTCGGATCCTTGGAATCAGCAAAAATTATCATCGTGTCCCTAGAACCATAGAAAATCGGGTCCCCTAAATCTGAGAAACCAGGTCCCTAAGATTTTCCATAACACTTTGAGAGACGGCGTACGATATATTCGTACTTTAAAATCGGCCTAAAACCAGCAGTTTTCGGTTGCCTTACCAACGCCATAGCTCGTCTGCCGATTGCGCTACAGAGGTGTTCATGGGCTCAAACGGATCGACATGTCATCTAGTCTGCACTTGAAAAAAAATATTTTAGTTGGAGGATGCGGATTTTTTGTGAGTGACGTCATAAGTGAAGTAGTTTTTGGGCCATTTTGGCTCATGTTGCCTGGCCTAGAGCCCAACCGCTAGGCCAAAGTGTTTCGCTGAAGTTTTCATTGGAAACTA
>JGI24159J19872_10007570_pt1 | contig 14220 bp, 9 predicted proteins | sample Ectturendosymbi4_FD_19872 | JGI IMG/M metagenome (IMG submission 19872) | reverse complement strand
TTGCATTGAACAAGTTTGCCCACCCCTGGTTCATACTATGTGTAAAGAAACATGAGTGAAAAAGAAGCATTGCTGCCAACAAAGCGCATTTTTTGCAATTAATGCTCCCTCTAAACCAGTGGTGCTCAAACCGTGGCCCGCAAGGCCCTCTGGAGTGGCCCGCGAAGCAATTTTCATTGGAAAGAAAACTAACACTTTAATCATTTAAGAGAATTTTTTAGAGACTTTTGATTGAGATTATTAATTCTTGTGGCCCGCGAAGGGTTTCTGAAAGACAAATGTGGCCCACGAGCCAAAAAGTTTGAGTACCACTGCTCTAAACCAACTACGCAGTACCACCAGACCATTTGCGCAGTGAAATCTAATCCCGCGCACTTGCAACATTCCCAAACATTGGAAAAACAAGAAAGCAAGGGAGGCTATTTCAATTAGATATGTATCTTGTTCGTAGTTTGATAAAATTTTATACTTATTCGATTAATTCACAAACTTTGTAATTCATTTCGAACTCTGATAACTCAGTCTTAACATATCCATGCTCACCAGAAGAAACATTTGCCTAGTGTAAAATTTTCTTAGAAGGAAAACACTGTATGCGACTGTTGCCGTAACATTGGGCATTTTCTTTTTGGTATAGAAAGGGTGAAACGTTTAGTGTATCTCCATTTGCGTTGCATCGTCAACAACCTGAAAACGATAAGCAAAATGTCGATTTCCCCCCCTCCTGGAAAAATTTCTGCGGACGCCCATATCTATACCGTTTTTGAAAGCGACTTTTGGCAATTCCTTGACATAGGGATGTATTTGCTAGCAGATTCACGACATGTAAGCATTGCGTGGAGGTTACAATCATGCGCCTCATTCGAGTTTTCCCTTGCAGCTTTTCCCTCCTCGCGGGTCTGGTGGAGGTATGACATTCAACAACATATTGCGAAATTTCAGGTTTGTAATACTGAAATAGGTTTTAGACCAGAACTCCAAATATAACAAAACAAATTGGCAGGTCGACAGTACCAACCAACGTCTTGGTTAGATCTTCAGCGAAGTGCTGCATCGATTTAGTGAATGTCGCCATAATTGACAAAACTCTGTGTAGCACATTTTAAAATGGCGTCACAATGTAAAAATGTAGAGCAGAGTTTCTCAGCTTGTGGACCACGGAAGAATTTTTAAAATTATCTATGCTTCTAACTATACAAATCTCTATGCTTCTCCAACAAGCTCACTTGAGCCTAGAATATCTATGCTTCTAACAATAAACAGACTCAGACTTTGCATTTGGTTGCAGGGCACGTTCTGTTATTAAAATTTGTCTTTAGTTGTTTTCATTTCTTCTCTGTGCATGTGCAACAATTGTCGCATTGGAGAAGTAGTAGGCTATAGTAAGTGGGCCACGGGCCCTCTGTTTATCAACTGGGCCACATTCTTGAAAAGGTTGAGAACCCCTGATGTAGAGATTCTTGCTCAGACAGTGGCGTAGCAAGGGGGGGCCTGGGGGCCACGGGTCCCGGGCGGCACTTTTAGGGGGGCGGCACTTTGCTGATCAAAAATAAATTTTTGAAAGGGTTTAAAAGTTCTAGGTTTGCGTTATTATTTTTATTAAATTATTTAAAGATTCAAAAATACCAATTCTTTTCAATTTTTGTGTTTAGAAGCCATAGACTGGTAGGTTAGCCTAAAACACGACCATGTGGCTGTGGAATGAGCAAATTGATGAAATGTTCATTCAAAGACCGGGTCAAAAACCCAATGTGCGAAAGTTCTCCAGTGTTTGTCTTGAATTTAGTTTGTTTTTAACACACTTATTTGTGTGGCAATTGTGCCCCAGTCCCTACACCTTCCTCGCCAGACAAAGCCATTTCCACCATCTCGGTGAAAAGTCCTTTGAACAAAGGAAAGAGATGACACTCGACTACGGACTAGCAAACATCAGGGCTGCGGTTTTTATTGACCCTCCTCTCAAAATCTGATAAAAAAGTTTTGCATGAAATCACGGCAAATAGTCAAGGCTAGCTTAATCCTTTTTCTCGTATCATTGGTTCTTCAGTAACACCCCACCGTCGCATCATAAAATCACCTGACGCCTATAGGCATTGACGACGAAGACTGCGCTCGGGCGACGATGGCTCAGTGGTAGAGTGTCCGCCTCACAACTGGAAGGTTGTGCGTCCATTTCACCGACACTGAGTGAAACTTTGGGCAAGACCGCTGTCTTCAACTGCCCCGGCAAGAAGCATATTTCAGGCGTTGGCATGCCGCTGTTGCTGTCGCCAAAATCATAAAAAAACATTTCATGCTTTTTTTAATGTTCAGCGGGGATATTTTCAATAAGTGCCATAAGCTGTAGCCTAGTCATTAGGTGAGTTTACCAACATTAAATTTTTGCGATTGAAGTAAAGAACTCTGCAAAGACAACTTTGCTCACTTGCTCAGTTTCAATACAATGGCTGTTTTTCTGCATGACGCAATGGTGTCGGAAAATGAGGTTTTTGAATCGGTGTGGTGCATTTGGTGTGTTTTCGTGGGTAACTTTGAGCTCAGATTGTCGGTTTGAACTGCCATAAAGTGAATCAGAGTCAGGCGATAGGCAACGTGAGTTTTGCAAAAATCTCCTTTGTTCAACGGTTTACTTAACATTTGCAGTCATAGAAATTTTCATTTCAACAAGTGAATCTTAAAAAAGGATTTACCCCTATTTTGATGAATTTGAGGCAAGAACCTTAGTGTGCAAACCTAACGCGAGGGCAAACGACATGTTTAGATATGATTGTGGTGAAGGCTTTTATTAAAAATGGGTGTTAATCAAAACAGTTGTAGAACTTGTCAATGACTGTACTGAATAAAGTTGTTCAACTCACTCACGGTCGAACGTAAGAAGTTGTAATCACCGCTGAGCATTAAGAAAAGGCCTATGTCCCACCTGGCATGGTTTGGTTATACAGGTTTTGAAATAGACGTCTGTTGCTAACCAGTCCTGTCGCCACGGGAGCTTAGATCCCCAAACAAACCTCCAATTCTTCAATTATGAAGCATTATAAATCAGAAATATGAAGTACTATAAGTCAGTAGATTTTTTCTCAAATTTTAGAATGTCAATCCCCCTGCACAAACGTAAAGTCCCCAATTGAAGACCTTCTGGCGACGGTTCTGTTGTTAACGAACAACGGCAAGGAATAACACTATGCACATGTTTTGGAAGAAGTCCAACACAACAGCGAGACCAAGTGCGCAGGCCAGGATGAAGACTGCAAACCAGGGCTTCTCAACCATAGTTTTAAGCCTGTTTAAGATATTTTTTCAAAATGGGTCCCCGCACCTATAGAGGGCTCCGCGCAAGTGCCGACAGAGTTAACGTTTGAAGTTTTTTATACATACTAAGAGGATTAAACCACTACTGAAACGTGAAGTGAACAATGAAACGTTGTTTACATCACTGAGGTCATATTATCAGATTGATTAGCCTGGTATATGTAGTATATACTATTTTTAGATGGGGATAATATATGAAGTTTTAACATTCATAAATGTTTACATCAGTAAAGTAGATATGCCGCCATCACACCCTTAATTTTTTCGTGTAATCCCCTGAAATGAGTACACTACTAAAGAGTCATGCGGTGAGCTTACCGGAGATTAAAAACTAACAGGGAAGAAAATTTGACGAAACATGTCGGGTTCGCATATCCATAGGTAACGAAAACAAAAAATAGAAAAATTAATGATAAGAAAGGTGGTGGCAAGCAGAAAAAGCAAGACTAATAATCAACAATGAAAAACAAGAAACATTTCAGTGTGTGAGTGTTTGATTGTGATTTTCAAGATGCTTTCTTTATACTTTATCTTTAAATATGCACGAAACATAATCTTTTTTCATTTTAAATTTTTGAAAGCAAATTTGAGAGGTGGAAAGGGTGGCACTTTTATAGTCGGCCCCGGGCAGCACTTAGCCTCGTTATGCCACTGTGCTCAGACAAAGGTCTCAGCAATTACAGACTTATCGTTTGCGATTTTGAGAGTCAATACATGCATATTTATAGGTTTTGAAGAAGCGCGACAGGAATGCATAAACTAGCTTGAATATATGGATAGTTTAGACGTTTTTCGTTTGCTCGGCAGGCTCATTCTCCAATAAAAGTTACGTGACTGGCATTTCTGAATTATTTTAAATGGTTTTTGATATTAATCTGCAATTTTAACAATTTTTATTGCACGATTTCTGACTCCAGGGCTTTTCATGCAAAGGGCATCTTCTGAAATTGGGCAGCATTTGGTAAATACTCCATTAGATAAAGAATAGAGCAACTAAAAGTTCATCCACTTTTGCCAAACCGGAATATTGCTAACAATGTCAGAGCCCCAGCGTTTTGAAAAGTCTGCCCTGATTTTTGTTACTCTGAAAATTGTTGAAATGCCCTGATTCGCCTGCTTTTCACAAATTTTATAGCTTTTGGGGAGGGAGCTGCCCTTCCACACCCCGGTCTCGTGCGCCTATGAGAATATCTTTTTTCCATGCTACATTGCGATAACTCAATGCATTTTGATACTCCTTTCTTACTGATTCATGATATTCACCCAAATAGCTACGAATTCAAAAGCTGTTGTGTGAGACGTTTGTGTATGATACAACTTTTTGAATCACCATCTATTTTTGAGTATGTTGAAGATTCAGTGGCGTAGCCAGCCCAAAATTTTTTGAAGGGCCAAATCTTTTAACTTTAGCGAGCAACAGTATTTTGTTTGGGACACCGCCTCTTAAAGCACAAACTGACAAGGTATGCTAGAGATTTGAGGGGTATGACTCCCTTGATCCACCCTGGCTACGCCTATGAGAAGATTGAAAGGTTTATCCAAGCATTTGAAGGTATCTGGGGTTTGCCAAAATAAAAAAATGAATCCGTAGTAATAATATTTGCCGTTTAGCTTCAGCTTAAGAAAGATCGTTCCTGTTTCAACGCGAATGTTTAAATGACGTACTCACTACTCAACCACCATCCAGCTAGTTTGAAACAGCCAGTATTTTCTAACAACTATATTCTGTGCAGTAAAGAAATTCTTCCAGTCAATACGTTTAAATTGGTAAGGTAGACCGAATAAACCCAAGCAGCAAATACAGAACAGAAGCTCGTTATAGCCCGATCGTTGTGTGCTTGAGTTGTTGCAGTTATTTGGCATATTCAATCGGAATGTCAATGCTCCCAAATGTTCTATCGACAAATTTTATTTTCCTCATGTCAAGAGATTTAGAAGAGCATGAACTGTCTGCCTCGATTTAGCACGAGTTACGCCCAAAGCAATCTCTGTGTTCGTTGCAGTGGATAGCAACAAGTGTTAAACGGGAATGACTGAACTGGCAGGAAGAAGAGTGAGCGACGGCTATGCGGTTGCAATCAACAACAGGTGCTAATGTTGCTTCGACTCTGCCCTCACATAGCACCTAAAGGAGCAAACTGGATTACGTAATGTTTTGCCTGATGCTGCTGTACGTTCAAAGGCTCGGTGTTGAAATTTTGCAGACCAGCGTAGGTGCAGTAGCGCTGCTGGTGTCGGCAAGGGTCTTGCTTAGGGCTGGTCGGAGCAGTATAAATAAAGCAAAACGGTTGTGACGTCATTTCCGAAGAAGAGCTGTGGTTTCCTCGTTGGCTTGACGCCCAAAGCGTTTGGCAGAATTTGAGTTAACCAATCGCTGCGCTTGTGTAGACGACGATGGGGTGCGACCAACCGAGCAACAGGCAGTTAACAAAGCAAGCTTGAGCGTCTCACAAAATCGACAAACAGCAGTTAACCGTCTGTACTATCAGGAGTCAGGTCTCTTGTGGTGGTTGCAAGAAGCGGGTGTCTGTACGAGATCAGCTGGGAAACTTAGTTGGCAAGAATTTTGTGCAAGCAGTCTTACACATTGTATATTCAGAACAAATGCCACTTTTTTTCAAAAGGCGTATTTTAACATATTTTGTCAATTAAGAATTGATGGCATTTGAGCAAGGGCGTACGCAAGCGGTTTGTGGTTAAAAAGCCCCCTAAGGTTTGATATGTTTGCAAAAACTTTATTACCTGCGCAAAGGAGATTAATAGCTTTCGCATACTTTTTGCTTGTTCATTTGTCGACTTACTGCAAAAATTGTGGTTGTAAATGCTCTGACGTAGTGATGAGTGTGTTTAAAACTCCCCTGTTTTAACGCTCAGCTTGATATTTTTGCAGTTATGAACTGCTGTGTCGTTGCGTTGAGTGTACTTTCCTCCGATATCCTAACTTGGAGCGCTGATAGTTTATATTCAGTGTAATAACACATAAAATAAGGCTAGTACGTATGTAAAAATATGCATATTGTGACAACAAACTTCGCCAAAACGTTGGTTTGGAAACATGAATATGACGTCAAATTGTCACGTCAGAAACAGCGCACACCAAATACAAATAACCACCATATGCCACTGAATGAAACTCCACCCATGAAAATTTTCAGCGTACGCCACTGCATTTGAGCATCATGACAAAATGCGGTAGGAATTTTACGGAGCTGCGCACTGCTAATTCTAGGGAAACTATAGTCATATGCTTGCTGAGCATGAACATACAATAGAATTATCATTGAAACAAGATGTTCTCCCATTTCGGTCTTTGTCCGTCAATGTTTGTTACATTTTAAAAACAAGACAACCTGATATCAGTAATGTTTCAATTGGAAACTTCATGTGCATTTACCTTTTTTTTCTGTGAACTCAAAAGCCTGCATCCTTTTTAATGTTTGAGTTTTTTTTACTTCTACAAATTTTTTTAAGGTGTCGACGTACGTGCAGAAATTTTATTTACAGTTGCGTTAATTAGCTTATATGGTAACTTCTTTCATCATTACAATGGCCAATAATAGCTTGACGCCTTCACACCTAAAAATATGTACGTTGTCCAGCCAAGATCCCCTCGACAGTTTGTTCTTTTCTTTAAGAAACACGAAGGTTTTTGTTTACTTTTGTGAGGTTAGAGTGATTTACCTTCAGAACCAGACCAAATGAGAAAATGTTTAATTCAGTTGTTTAGATATTGCCCTATTGGAAGATTAATGGCCGAATGAAACCGCGGCATAAAACTTTCACATATTACATAATATAATAGCGTACGTAGCCTTACCCACATGTATGCGATCAATTTCAATTGAACTGAGGTATATACGTCCGGCATCTTTGGCGTCGAGCCCAAACTAAATCATAGTTACCATTATGACTAAAAGGTGGAGCCAAAAATTTTGCAAGAGGTCTCACCTCAAATGCACCCCTCAGCTATGGGCCTTTGATTTGCATTCACAGTTCGGTCATTGATGGTGTATATGAAGTTTTGCGAAGACTGTGTAGAACGTGCGATAATTTTATCATTTACAACCCCCTTTTATTTGCTGACAGCAATTGACAGAAGCCGAAACCTGAAAGTCGCTTTTTTCCGGGGCAGTTGAGGTGAAAACTCTCGCCCAAGGAGCGCTACGGCAATTCACTTAGTGCCCGTGGGTCGAACATTCAACTTTTAATTGAAAGGCGGACACTCTGCCACTGAGCTATCGCCGTCCCAACAAGTCACATAAATATCAGTGCATGAGTTTTGTTGACAATGTACTTTTTACGAATTCCCATCTGTAATTGTAAACAATTTTGAAGTGGTTAGAGCTTCAGATATAAAGTTGTACTTAAAACCTATGTGCCGTTTAAAACATGTAATTATTTCCTTGCGTATCATTCATGGGTAGATATGCTATGACTCAAGGTAATGAATGTGGCAAAAAAAGCTGTCAGCCCGACCCCGAAGTTGCATTCAGATGTAGAGACCTTTTATTTAACACTATTTAGAGACCTTCCCTTCAATACTTAAAGAAAAACAGACAACCAACATAAAAAATTTTAAGGTTAGCAACAAGCTGCGTGCAAAACCACATTTCATAAAAGTCCTAGAAATCAGGGCGTGCGTTGGTTTGAAGGGGCGAGTGTCTATAAATGAATTAATTTTTTTAAATTTTGTTTACAGTTATCGAGTTTATTTATGGCTTGGTTATTTATTTGTTGCTTTTGCGGCTCCCTACGTGAAATCCCATATTGGAGATACTGATCTCCTCTTCCACCACTCATTCTCAACATTGCGTTACTTTTAAATCATTCATGACGGTGACATTTAAGTGTAACTGGAAACGTTTATTTACTCTCTTTCGCATTCTGTCATTCTGTAAAAAATTTTGTTCTTCAAAATGGTACACAAGGAGTGCTTGGTGCGATATCAGTAAGCGAGTAAAGTAATTTTGGGAGTAATTAAAATAACTATTTTGGCTATGGACAAAGCCGTCGCCAAGTTTCGATTGTTGGGTGACAAAACCAAAAAAATTTGAGCAAGAAAAATTTAGCACAAAACTCACTGAACAACACCATGATCACCATTACCTACGAGCGGAGGCACCAACCGTAAAAGAGTTTATCCGGGATCACCGGGATCAAGTGGTGGCGGCGCTAAGCACGAGAAGATGAAGCTAATCGTCAAAAAATACACAATAGTGAAAAAATAAACAAGGTCATTTCATGTTTAGTTAGTAAAACGTAGGTTTGTAAAACCTAAAACTAGTCCAGACATTCATTTTTGTCTAAGATTTTTTTGTATTCCAATAACGTCTTACTTGTAATCACTAAGGCAACGTTACCTCTTTAAAAACTGAAAATTAGGTAGCTCCTTTTCCTATATGAACACAGTTTGAAGACCCCTTGTCTTAGCCCTCTTTTTTTGTTTGCTTCTGGCTGTATGTTTGGCAATTCGACCCGTTCTTGAATCTGGACAGATTCGGAACCCAGGTCCGAACGCAGTGCTTCCCAGCAGAATCAAGGTCATGTCCCTTTCTCGGAAATTTTTTCATTTACGAAGTATACGTGCACTCTGACGTACTTGATAGTGCGAACAGTTCAATTTTTTTCATGGTTAACATTGAGCAGCATTTGATTAATTTTTAATTTCATAATCTGTACAAGTTGCCTTTCATAAACGCCAGTAACACTCTTTAATAAGGTTACCCGGAACATGCTACAACTACTACCAGACACCAACTCTATCCGAATCTGTTACCCAAAAGGCCGGGCTAGTAAGCAGGAAGCAAGCGCCATACCAACTTGACAGGAAGCAAGTGCCATAAGCGCTGCCACTGCCACGATCACCTAATAACTATTCGACGCATTGCCACTGCCAGCGCTATTTACCACAGACTCAATGGAGACGAGCATGCGATGCTACATGTTAAAATGTAATCAAAATCAATTGCCATACGGCATGGAGAGCATGAGCAAACGTGTTTATTTGTGACGAAGCTTCACAACCTCGAAGCAAAGCTTGTAACAAATACGTTTTACCCAATTTCGCCCGTTTTAGGTTATAACCCACACTTGGACAGGCAGTGCATGCACACTTGTCTTTCGCTTTCGTAACTGTGAAACGGATTTGATTTCGATTATCTTTTGTGAGGGTAAGATTTAGATGAAAGCAACAAAACTTACTGCAGATAACCAGCTCATGCTGGATTGCTCACAAAATTTGCAACTTGTAAGCATATCAATCTCGCATGACCAATACGGGATAATGAAGATGCGGATCAAAACGGCGAAATGTCGAGTGTCCGGAAAAGATGCACTACTATAATACGCAGTTGTAAAACACACTACCTTTTTAACAAATTTTAAAATGCTGTTTTTTGAACTAAGTAGTAAGCGAAATTTCAGGTATGACCTACTTACAAGCGCTTTGAATTGCGACAGCAAACTTATTTGTACATTTATGGGTGCAGAAGAGTTGAAGACAGACGAGAAAGCGAAGTTGACAACAGCAGCGTTGTTTTTCAACGGAGCGCTTAGATTCCTCATCACAGAAAATGCTGCTCGGAGAATAGAATCTTCACATGATCGTTAGCACGAACTTTTCCGGATAAAACACAGCCCAGCATTTTCCAGAAAAAACACATTACTTTTTCTCTAATGCAAATTGGTGAGTGACGGTAGCCAGCAAAATTGTTTTAGAGATTTTGTGAAGATAGTCTCGAAACGACAAAAAGGGACAGTTTGTGAGTTTGGGATATTTGTGAAAGTTTGCATGCAGTGGTGTAGCAAGCGCAAAAATTTGGGAGGGGCCAAATATTTTGACTTTAAGCGAGCAGCACTATTTTTTTGGGACACCACCTCTGAAAGCACAAATCGACAAGATAAGCTGGAAATTTGGCGGGCATGGTCCTCTTGGCCCCCTTGGTTACGCTTATGTTTGGATCGCCTTGAAAGAAATAATAAAATAATTGCATGTCGGTGACAAAAACTATCTGATGTTCGGTGCATCAAATGCATGCCATTAAAACAAATGTTTCAAACAGCTTCAATGGGAAATACACTAGCCATAGGCTAAACCAAACAGATGCGAAAACGAAAGTTAGGTTATAAATTGTTCTAAAAACATTTCTGAATCTTCAACCCAGGTAAATCGCTCTTACCACAAAAATTTTTGTGTTCAAAAAACATTTCGATAAGAAGAATGCCGTTTTGGATATATTTTGACAGTTATTACTTTCTTTTAAATAAAAAAATACACTCTAAAGTTTTAAACAAGATTCGGATGTCACACAATTGTCCCATGTAGTGCCTATGAAACGTTTTTAGAATACATTGCGCGATGATAGTTTTTCACAACACTTTTTTGTTTTGCCAGCTTCAAAACGCTTGATTTCCATTTATCAAGTTCAACCCATACGTTTATGGAGTGTGAAAACCAACTTGATCGCAGAATTTTTCAGAGTGATACCAATAACATTTTATGATGGACAAAATTGCATTGGACCAAATTGAACAAATTTTCACAACAGATTTGACATCATCGTAAAACTTCATAGGAAAACATTAAACAGCTAAGAGTTCTAAGCATGTGCCATTGTTTTAATTAGTGCTTAAGTGCTATGAGTATATTTTCCGAAAGTAGAGCCCATTTTATGTGCTCTTGTCATCGGATTTTTTCGATGCTTTACTATTACAACAGAATGAATTGAATGTGGAAGAGCCAGGACCGCAACCAGCTGATATTTTCGGGGAGGGCAAAATGTTTGTAATTTATTGTTGTGCTATAACTTGTTGTTGTACCTGACAACCAAACATATTTTTGAAAATGTAGGGGGGGGCATGGCGTGGTTGTCACCCCTGGTAAGGGTCATGTGAAGATCCATAATTAACTCCGGTAACATTTCTGAAAAATGTATTTCACGAAATCATAAAAGCTTCCAAGGTTCCAAGGTCAAAGTTCTTATACTAGAATACTAGAGTTACAGAATCTTAAAGTGCTTTGCATGCTTTTCTTGCTTCATTGCAGATTTGCGTTAATATAGCAAAGGCTAGCTTTTTTATCAGATGACTATCATCATTTGTTTATTATACGGAGGTTGACATTAAAGGATGTACACACTAGCACGTGGAATAGATTAATTTGACCACACTGTTGGAGTAGTACAAACTTTTGAAGCAAAACCAGTGCTCACTGCTCAGTTAGTTAATGAAATCATTTCGTAAACCTTTCAAAAAGTATTTGAAAAACAACACGATAAGAGTCAAAGGCTCTAGTGAATAACACTTGTGTTGTCAAGCAATATATCATGATGACACATCCAGGGCCGGCCTTAAGCCGATGCAACCGATGCAGCTGCATTGGGCCCCGCGACTCTGGGGGCCCCGCGCCATGGTGTTTAGGAAGGTTGTTCATTTTTTTCAGATACTCCTTAAGCTCGAGAATTCAGTAGAAACGGTTTATAAATCTCACTGTTAGCAAACCATTATCTCGTTTGAACGAACAACGAATTTCCTCTACCGAACATTATCAAACGTGCTCAATTCTCATGCTATATATGGCATTATTTCTGCGCTCCACCATATCCCACTACATATAAATGGAGCTTGGTTGTTACTAGTGCCAGTTAAGACTGAAGTGGACCTACAGCCATTGAAAACAAATTATGTTGTGATTCAACTCGCAATGAGTAGGCCAAGACGAGTGTCTGTCAGTAGCGGACACAAGCTTATTTGGTGGGGGCGGATGCAATGTCGATTTGCAATGAACCCGATGCTTCACAGGACCATATTGCGTAAATCAATCACTTTCGCATATGTACATTTACGAGGAAACAAGTCTAAGTTTGGTTTAGAAGCTTCAGCGATAAAACTGATCAAACCTTAACACTGCACCGCTACGGAACCAACATGCAATGTGGCACATAACAACAATCTGACGTAGTCGCTGGCGTCGGCGCAGGTACTTGGAGGACTCGAGATAAACAGATCATGTGAGGACATAATACGTATTCTCATTGTAGGTTACGTTTGTTACAGCACAATTACTGGTGGCAGTGGCCAACGTAGTGCAGTAGTGCTGTTTGACTTGTATGTTGAAGCAAGTGAACGTAGTCTCTCGGATGCGGTTTAGATCAGTGCTATTTATGTTAAATAGGGAACCTTACAGATTTTAATTGTCGTTTGGAATAGTCTGCAACAACCATAGTAATTTGTGTATAACATTTGTTATTGCAGGTAATTTTGATGAAATATTAACAAGAAGCGGGTTGATTCTGTTGATTTTGAAACCGAAATTAAGAGAACGGAAAAAAACAAACAATTCGTAATGCGTAAAAGCACGAGAGTAACGAAAAAACGAAAGCGAGAAAGCACGATTATTCATGGGCGTCTGAAGAAATTTTTCCAGGGAGGCCAAGGTCAACATTTTGTTTATCATTTTCAAATTGCTGACGATCAGTGTTCCCTCTAGGATAATTTTACACTGAGCAAATATTTGTTTTAGTGAGCATGATTATTTTAGGGCTGAGTAAGTGGAGTTTTCAATGAATTACGAACTTTGTGAATTATATAATAAACATACATGATCTTTAAAGAAAAAAGCAATGGATTGCCATGGTTTTCAACGAACCAAAAATTATTACTATTTACTTAGCAGGCAAGTCCGCACCCAGCTGATATATTCAGTACTGAACATGTTTNTGAAAATTTCGGGGGGAATTGCCCGGTTGCTCTCTCCCTAATTGNGGGATCAGCTGGCAAGACTTGTNTCAGCATCACTTAGAAACAAGAGCTGCAAGCGTCTGAGATTTCGTCCAAAGCGATCAATAAAGCCTTGTTACACAAACCGGACAATTAAGTAGACCTGCATGTTGACACGACTGCGGACAAACTTACTAGACTTAAAACACCACGCAGGTTTTGCAAAAATGACCAGATGAATTATGAAAACTCGCCACAGCCTCTGTACTCAGTATTCACTCAGATGTCAGGACTAATCCTTAGCGATTAAGACGTATTCCCACAAGCCTCCATCGACGTATTCTAACAAGTCACGCAATTTTATACTGCATGAAAAAAAAACTGTATAAAGTGTAGTTTGACACTCAGGCACATTGGTCACACCCGCACAAATAATGGATTTTTCAGTCTTGTGGAACCATTGGTATAGACCCACTCATGCTTCTTTTCACAAAGTATAAATGTACTTGGCTTACCGCTATCAGCGTGTCACTGTCGCGCTGCACCACCTGCCAATATGTGCACGTTCAACAGTCTCATGGAACAAAACGCCTGCTACCCTAATATAAAGTGAAAATTGGAAGATATGTTGCCATGTTATTGTTACGCAATAAAGACCATCAGTAGAACAACCGCTCGCGACTTTCGCAATCCACCTGTGCAGGCAAAGTAGGGGACATGAGTAGACTGCAAGCTCATCACTGCATGACACTATAACTGTGAACCTGACTCTTGTGCAGTGTGAGTTTCATACCGGCAAAAAAAGTGTCATTGCAAGAATCAAATCAATTAATCGGAATTAAAATGCCGACTTCAGGTTTTTCCAGAAATATTTGGTTGTTAATCCCAAGTTCCACGGGTGGCAAGATAGACGTAACTGAGGAGGGGACACGAGGGCGAGCCGCCCCCCTTGGCAAGCTAAATGTAAAAACTGGGCCCCCTTCATCGTTTGGTTTTCAGTAGGTTGTCATTTTTGCGTTTTTCGGGCTGTTTTCGTTTTTTAAGCCAGTATAGACATCTACGACATGCGGGTGCACTATTATTTCTTAACATTTTTTCTGAGTGTTGGCTAGTGGCCCCCTTCAGCTAAGTTTTGTCCCCCCTGTCCCAAACCTATAGCTACGCCACTGGGTGGCAAATGCCCGTTTTGGCCCT
>JGI24159J19872_10007566_pt1 | contig 14222 bp, 12 predicted proteins | sample Ectturendosymbi4_FD_19872 | JGI IMG/M metagenome (IMG submission 19872) | reverse complement strand
TTGAATGTAAGCCAGGTTAGGTTGGTGAGTTTCATGTGTGTAAAGATTTGGACAATTTCTTGTTCATGGTGATACGTTGAAAATCTATTGGCCAATAAAATGTAGCTCACGTAAAAAGTTTAAGTAGTGTCTCAACAACCATCTCCAGTTTTTCGTTTCGAAAGAGAAAAAGACCGTATCCCGCATCCAGTTTTCTGCCAGATCTGAAACTGAGTTGGAGAAATTCTCGCTACTGTCAACATGGTCGAGTGGGAATTAAGTGACTAGACAATTGTCAGTTTGTGTCATACCTTTGTTGTATTTGAATTTTCTTTTGGTGTAGCTTATTTACACAAGACTGCATGCCAAAATTTTTAGATCCCTTGTGATGAGCATTTCGAAAAGCAGACAAGCGTCTACAATTAATCTTTTGGACTAGGGTCAGGTTTAGCATTCAGGGTTAAGGTTTTGTGTTAGTGTTTAGGGTTATCATTTAGGGTTAGGGTTCAGTGTTAGTGTCTAAGGTTAGGGTCTAGGGTTAGCGTTTAGTGTTGAGGGTTAGGGTTTACGGTTAAGGTTAAAGGTTAAGATTTAGGGTTGAGGGCGTAGGGTTACAAAAATTAATAGCCACCTTAATCCTTTAATCTGAGAAGCAACTGACATGTAATGAATAGGTCACATATTTTGCAGAAGTCAGCAATTTCGTTTGATAAGGTTTTGTAGTCTTTTCAAAACGAAAACAAGATACGGTCATTTTTAGACACTGTCAAAAGTTTAAAGCATTCACTTTGGAGTTTGAGCAGGAGTCGGAGTCAAAAACTTTAAAATGTGTCGGAGTCGGAGTTTATTCAGCAGAAGCAGGAGAGGAGTCGGATTCAAAAATTTCAGACTCCGTACACTTCTGGTAATCAGTGGTTCCAGCCTTTTCCTGACCGCGTACCATTTGTGAACCCTTACAGTCACCACGTACCACCTTGTTCCAGGAAAACTCATTCCACCAAATAGAATGAGATAAAAAGCTTAAAATACTAGACTTGACACAAACGCGACATATGCGAAATGGCGGTGAAAGTACGATAGTCATTGCTACGAACCAATAGGAAAAGTGCGCGCAAGCGAAGGAATTTATAAACAGAAACCGATAAGTGAAAACAAAAGCTGTGGATGCAAGTTTTTGTGAAGAAACGCAAAGGGAATACTTACTCGCGTACCACCTTGAAAGCTTTCGCATATATCACTCCATGGTACTCGTACCACAGGTTGGGAACCACTGTGTCAAATGATGTGAAAGTACGCTGTGCGCGCTAAGGCCACTGGTTTCTAATTTGCTTTCCCCAACACAAGCAGAAAGTGTAAGCAAACCTTTCTTTCTTATTGCAACCGTCTTTTTTTTAAAGATATCGACGAGTGCAACGAGTTCGCGGTTTGCTCTTCTGAAAGCAAATGCGAGAACAACGCAGGCAGCTTCGAGTGCGTTTGCCCGCGAGGTTACCGAACTGTGTTCGAGACGGAGTGCGAAGGTTGGTGTCGGGCGATTTTGCTGCAAAAACCTGGTTGTGTGCAGCAGCTGCTGGGCGACTGATCGATTGCAGCGGAAGTAGTCGATGCAGCAATTGGCCGCCGTTTCAAAGCAAAAGCACGATTCTCGTTATGCTGCAGTCAGTGACTGCCTTGTCAGATTACAGTTGTAATATCGCCAAACGTTTGTGCTTTTCCGTGGTTTCAGCATCCGCGTAGTGAACCACAGCCTTGACTGAAGCGGTTGCGAGGTTATGGGTTGCAGAGAATGAATGAAAACTTTTCTCTTATCTTTTTCTACCGGGTAGATACATCTTACAAAGCAGAAATTTGAAAAATTAGGCGTGATATTCGTAAATCTAGGTGATACATCCCACATATTACTGTATATTAAACACGGATTTTAGGTATATGGTTGTAAACACAATCAATATTGAAATTATTCTTGTTAAAATATGAAGCAGCCTACAAAGACGTAATGTAGCAAAAACTGCTTTGGCAAAAATTTGTGTTTTCCTTTGCATTTTGAACCAAATATTTTCCAAATATCAAAACCTTTATATTAGTGGCATGTTCACTTCACCACTAATAATGTTTGTATTCTTTAGAAATGAACTAAGCATGTCACTAGCTTGAGTTGAATCGAATCTTTAGTCAAACAGACCAACTTAATAGCGGACAAATAAGTTACCAAATTTGTTAACAGAACAGCCGGTTTAAATTTTATTTGCATCGAAGAAGGTTGGATATGTGTGAATGAAACAATTAATTTCCCGTCGTTTTCTGTTACAAAAAATTCCTCAGAGCTTAATATATTTGATGTTATTTTTAGACTTGGATGAATGCTCGTCAAACGAGCACAACTGTTCCGCAGAGGCTGTGTGCGTAAACACTGTGGGGTCATATACCTGTCGGTGTGCTGACGGATTTGAAGGCAATGGTACAGTTTGCATTGGTGAGTATCATACTGGGGTTTGTAAGTTTGTATCAGGAAACGAAGATATGCCATCGAATTTTTGCTGTTCGTGCAGCTTGACAGTACAGAGACAGCTGAGATGCCACAAAACCACAAAGAACTTTTCGTGAAAGAAATGCAATCAAAAAACTAGACGTCACAATGGAGCATAATTGCCGAATAATCACAAATATTGCTTCACAATCATCGGTGCCATTAGCAAAAACAAGTTGCAAAGCTGTATAAAAAAGAATGTGCTGGGAAACGTAGATACATTTGTGTTTGCAAATTAGACTTTCTGGTTTCTGTTTATCAGATATCGACGAATGCGTCAGGGAGGAAAACCTATGCGATGAAGTTTGTCAAAATCAAATAGGAGGTTATCAATGTGCGTGTAACTCTGGCTATGCAGCGGACAGAGATAGTGGATCTTGCCTCGGTAATGTTCATTGCACATGTTTAAAACTATTCTATTGCAATCTCGTTTTCTTGTATTCTTGAATGATAACTGCTGACTATTTGAACCTTGCGAAGAGTACGAGGTTTGAAAACATTTTATTTATATTTTCTCGACTACGAATAACCGGAAAAAATGTGTCCATTTTCAGTGCAAATTCTAAACTCAGATAGAGTTAAAAATTTTGATTAACTCTTTAGAACTCGGTCTTCAACATGCATTTGATCGGTTGCCAGCTTCGTGAGACCACGCCGGAATGACAATCAGTAGCTTACCAAAAAGACCGAGGTGCAGTGTTTTGTCTCTCCAGAAACTCTAGCCAGTGTATGTTGCAAGTATGCGGCAATATACTGCAGCAGGTGGAGAAGTTCAAGTACCTTGGGGTGGTATTCACGAGTGACGTAAGACGGAACAAGGAGATTGATACACGGATTAATAAATCAAACTCAGTTCTGCATGAGCTTTATCGCTCTGTAGTCATAAAACGGAAGCTTTCAAACAGTCGCGCAGTCAGGAATTTTGTTCGGGAGGGGCCAGTCACCTGACGTACATTGGACTGCTCCTTTCGTTAGTTTTCGGACAGTTGAAATTGATATAAAGCACCAGAGAAAAATCTTAGCAAGTTGGTTTCGGCGAGGGCCATGGCCTCTTCCGCCTCATTCTGGCTGCGCTACTGCTTTCAAACACCGCAAAGCTGTCAGTTTTTATATCAGTCTTTGTTCCGATCCTCACCTATGTTCGTGAATCTTGGATAACGACTGAAAGAATACTATCCCAAGTGCAAGCGGCAGAGAAGGGATTTTTACGAAGAGTTCACGGCGTGACACTTCGTGACAAAGTGCGCAGCTGTGAAATTCGTGAAGCCTTGAATGTCGAGACACTTCTCCAGACAGAGATCTCAGCTACGATGGTTCGGCCATGTGACCAGAATGCCACAAGAAAGATTGGTAAGGCAATCCTGATGGCTCTACCCACGTGAAAGTAGCCCAGATGTAGTACAAGGACTAAGTGGTGTGATCCTCCGACCTTGGCTTGTCCCGTCTTGTTGTGGAGCAAGCGGAACTATCTGAGATTGCTGAAAACCATGAGGTATTTCGAGTCCTCATAAGGCTGCTGCTCCCGCCACCCTTCCCAGAGGAAAAGCGGTTGTGAAAAAAGAATGAATGTTCAGAATAGCGTGCAATGTGGAAACACTGACAACGAAAAACAAGCCCTTGAAGTGATCGTTATCATCACAAACACTTATTAAAATGGGTATACTTTACAAATTTTTTAACAAAAATCAGTTTTGCTTCGTTTTGGGGGTTGGTGATCTAAAACTGTTGTTAATGCTACCGTTTCTCAGACATATGTGACAAAACATTTTGGTCCAACGTGTAAAGAAAGCAAGTTCGCCAGGAATGCCATGAAGCGATTGGAAAATGCAGGGAGCTAATGTGTAGATCATTTTCATCTTGGTGTCAGCAGATGTCGATGAATGTTTGTCCGACAATGGCGGCTGCGATCAGCATTGTGTCAACTCAGAAGGAAGCTTTTCTTGTTCGTGCAATCTTGGATACATTCTCCACATCGACGGTTTGCGATGTCTAGGTGAGTAGGTTTTCTATTAGGTAGCGTGCAAATACAGGTTTGAAAATTAACATCGGTCAATCAAAAAATTGATAAAGTTAGAAATGAAATTTTTGTTTGATGTCTTCAGCCAGCAAACTTGTTGAATGTTTTCACTTTCGTGACCAAACGTTAAACAGGGAGCTGCATCTCTGTTTTGCGGTAGAGTTTCTACCAACCCACATCTTGCAAATCTTTTCACCATTTTCGTTTGCTGAGACAAAAGCAGCAATATACACGTGTGTGCATGAAGAATGGCCACGCGGTCTCAAGCCGTAAACTGTCGTTTGTATTTTGTAAAATAGTCCCATGATTATCTGTGATGCCGCGACTATTTAATGAAAAGATTTGAGAGACATTTCCAGCATTATCAGTCATCACAAAGGAACCAAAGAAGTAATGATGCATCATGTTGATGGAATGGCTTTTTCCTGATGGATATTTATGCAAATTTTCTTTGTCTTACAAATAGACATCGACGAGTGCCAGGTTAGGAACGGCGGATGCACTCATCAGTGTACAAACTTGGATGGACTGTACAAATGCAAGTGTCCAACCAATATGACTCTCAATGCAAACGGTTTTACTTGTGAAGGTCTGTACCTTGGTTGACTGGATGGAAACGTTCCTTTTGATACCGGTTTAGTGTTTTCGGTTTTAAACGAAGGTTTGCAATTTTTTACGTACGTTATCACAACTCTTGCATTGTTCATTTTGCATGAAAGTGCTCCTGTAAACGCAACTACAAGTTGTCAAAGATCAAAATGGAGCACTGCTGTGGAAAGGTGCTTGGGTAGCAAGGATTTGTCATAATCTGCAAGGTCCCAAATTAGAGAAAACAGCTGACAAAGTCTTTTTTACTTGACGCGACATTTAAAACAAACAGAATTATATTGCAGCTATCACAACCTGTGCTGACAAGAACGGGGGTTGCGATCAAATCTGTGGTATGACACAAGAGGGCGCGATTGAATGTGGTTGCAAGACTGGATGGAAACTAGGCAGTGATGGAATGCGTTGCAACGGTATGGTTAACAATAGCAGAGCATGGGCAAAGTGTGAAAGTATACTTGATCAAAACAAACAAATCTAGGGTTATTTTCTGCACGTTTGCTTGATGTTTTACATCGATTTTTTCTTGCTCTGTTGAAACAGAACCGACTCTTTTGCGTTTAGCTTGCTTGCGTTTCACGTTTTTTTTCAATTTCTTCATTCCCCAGATGTCGACGAGTGCTCCCTGGCGTCGGGGGGTAACTGCGAGCAGCTTTGTGTGAACACCCCGGGCAGCTGGGAATGCACCTGCCGGGATGGTTATACGAGACGGCAGGACAGCCTCTATGCTTGCCAACCTGTCTGCTCCCCCAGATGCCTGAACAACGGAATGTGCGTCGCGCCGGACAAGTGTTACTGTCCACCCGGATATCCAGGACCCGAATGCACTGGTGAGGGGTTTATTGCTGTTGTTCAATAATGAACTATGCTCTGAGGAGTGAGTTTACTACCATCGAAAATGAATGCGACGATCAGATATTAAGCGAAAAATCGTCTTCAAAGCGTCGATGGTACTTTGAAGAAGAAATTTGACCATGTCATTCGAAATTTTTTGTTGCAAACACACTGCTTCCGAACATAATTTAGTTTCGTTTTCGAAAAATTCATGCTTTTTTAAAGCAACTTCATCAGTTTTTGGCGGACTTTTTTTCACGTTGAACAACTTTTGTTTAATTCAAGGCCGTTTGTGTTATGTATCTCGCACTGATGATGATAGCATTATGTCAAACTATTGACTTACAAAATGCGTTCAGCGACATCAAGTCGAAGTTACGTTCAACTCGTTTAAGGAAGTAATCAGACGAAATCGTTGGATCTTGTTTCCACAGCTCTATGCACGCCTGCATGCGCTCATGGCGGAACTTGTATGAGATACAATTTGTGTTTGTGTCCTAATGGTTGGAGCGGACCTGACTGTAAACAAGGTTGGTAATAAAAGAAAACAATGGCACCAACTCAACATTTACAGCTTAGTGTATCCGAAACGTCTCCCCTGTTTGCTGTTCACAGTGATGCACGCCAATGGTGTAGTGCTTGTTTGTAACTCTAAAACACTTAAAGGTTTTGCAATGTCAAAGCATCACTAGCTGGATTAACAAACCAGTTGTGGACCCTTTATCATGGACCAGTGAAAATCATTCAGTGATCGGTCATGTTAGTTGAAAGTGAATAGCAACCATTAAGTTGCGAGATATAATTGTAGATAGTTTCTTTTCTGGTCTAAAACCTGAATAGAAACAAGTCAAACTAAACAATCAATTTATAAAAATTTGAGTACAGATTAAAAAAAAACTAAGCAATGACGAGATTTTGTTCTTTCACGCCTGCAGCTTTGTGCGAACCTCCCTGCGCGAATGGCGGACGATGTGTTGGACCGAATCGGTGTGAATGTTCCAGGTTCTTCACCGGAGCGCAATGCCAAGACTCAGCTTGCTTTCCTTCATGCAATAACGGCGGTGCTTGTGTCGGGGCCAACAAGTGCGTATGCGGCAGAGGCTGGGTTGGATCTCGTTGCCAGATCAGTAAGTGCTGCAGTTACAGCTTTGAAGTCCAGTTCGTTTGCGCACGAACCAATTTTTATTCTTTTGTTGCAATGGCGCACTATCCACTTCTTTCACTTTGCATAATCCGTCGAAAATTGGAACGCATGAAGTTCCACCGTTCAAAAGCGGAACGTGGAAGCATTATCAAGCAAAACAAACGTTAAAAACATTTTCTTGGACCGTGTTTTATTGCCTTAGGCATTAAAGGGTTGGGAGACAGCGAAAAATAGTGTTCATGCCACAGGTGTAGGAGCAGGCAAATTTTTGAGGGTACAAAGGATTTTTGCACTAATTTTTCCAAACTTGCCCGAAAAAGTTTTGGGCCACTTTTTGTGCAAATATTTTCTGATAAAGACCGTATTGGGAGTCATTTCATCAAATCAAAAGACGTTGAGCGCCATTTTTTCTCGTATTTTCAGGGAGTTTGCCCAGATTTTCAGGGATTTTGCGAAGATTTTCACAGATTTTGCCCAGATTTCCCCGGATTTTGCCTGGATTTTCACTATATCAAACCTTTTGGGGGTGCGATTGCATCCACTGCATCCCCGCCTCCTACACCACTGCTTCATGGGCTCTGGGTTCCACAAGTAGGAAAAGGTCGGGAATACTGCGATGCTGTTATTTTTATCGTCGGCCTTGTACCGCTGACTGTAATGATTTCGTCAAGGAAGACATCACAGCTTAAACTGTTGCAGGGAACCTTCCGTACACGTGCAATCCCACTTGTTTGAACGGAGGAACTTGTGAGTCTGGCAACCGCTGTTCGTGTCCTCCCCGGTTTGAAGGAAAACAATGCGAGAGCGGTGAGCAGAATCTTGCGTAAATCCACCTTTCCTTCTTCGAACATCAGTAAATTGGTGGTGCCACTTGAAAATGTAATGCCCCAGTCACCACAGATCCTCTCTGCTGATGCCAATGGTTTAATCCGGGGTCTCCAAACCTTTTTGTAAGAGGGCCACATGAGCTACTGCACAACAGTTCGAGGGCCGTACATTGTACGCTATGTGATTTTATTTCGGGATATGTTACATTCCACCAAATGAACAAATTTTTCGTAAATGTATTTTTTTCATTACCGACGAAATGCTTTTGCGGCCGGATGATAAAATGGCTTTGCTGGCAGGATTTGACCCGCAGCTCGCCGCCGTAGTTACAAACCGGGTTTACCTTCAGTCGCCCTGTCGTTCCGATGCGGCTTGGTTTCTTTTAATCATTTACAGACGATTTGCTCCTTCCCACGAGACAATGTCACTCCTGTTTATTTATGTCGGCTGATCTGGACGCGGCGGCACTGCTTGCCAAGCTGCTGCAGAGTGCTTTCAGAATCACTAGCGTTTATTACAAAGGGTAGCATCGAAACAGCAACGTCATCATCTTTTTCGTCGAAAATACAATTTGCTTAAGCATTTTTGTCGCGAACACGTGTTGCGAACAACCAGTCGCTATCGGCTTTGAACTTTAATCTTTTGTTCGGAGTAGAAGTCGTCGAAACGTGCCGACCGAAATGCCGCAACGGAGGAACTTGTCTATCTCGCAACAGGTGCCAGTGCGTCGAAGGAACACAGGGCTTCAGATGCCAGCGCGTGTAAGTTTATTCTGAGAGATGAAAAACCTAGCTGAAGACAAGCTGCCACGAGTGTCAAACCTATGGGCGTAGATCAGGGGTGGGCAAACTACGGCCCGCGGGCCGCATGCGGCCCGCAGGAACTTGCAGAAACTCCTACGTATGTAGAATTTTATGAAACATTTTACTATTTTCATAAAAACTTGGAATTTTATGAAAATAGTTTATATTTTAGTTCTAACTAGACCTGTATAAAAAGCATTAAACGTACTGACTGTGAAATACAAAAATTGTTTGTCATATGAAGATGTGGTTATTTGCGCACTGAATAGATTTTCCTACTTTGTAATGAGAGTGTGTGGCCCTCAGCTGCAACATTTTTTAGAAATGTGGTTCTTCGTACAAAACGTTTGCTCACCCCTGGCGTAGATGATGCTGAAGTCAAAAACTTGGCCAAGATGCAGTAAAACGACATTGCGAGACTAAACGGTCGACGTGTGGAGGAATGTATCGTAGCGATCACAAATATTAACGACAGGAGAGGATTGGAAAGGAGCGTTTTCGNTGTGCACAGCATACGTCTATGTCTGTATTAGAAAAGCGTTGATAAATCTCATGTCCTTGAACACATCAGTGACGTGCACAAAACGTAAACGTTTTTTTCCACAATACTTGGGTTTCAAACTTGTTCTTAATTCTCCCTGCCACGGAAAATGTGAAATACTGAAGAAGTTGGAAAAAACGTTTTCGAGGATGATGAGTTGGTGACAAGTATCATAACATCATCATAACTCAATTGACTAGTTGGTTTGATACCAGCCGTACCTGAATACCATATCAATACTTGAATTCAACGAAAATTTGTTCCCAAGGCGGTCAGTATTTAATGCTTTCAAAGGTGGACCAGTAATTCTTTAAACAAACGTTTTTTTGAAATATCTTGCATTGTGTAGACAGTAAACAGATGCTTTCATGGGAGACGTCGTGTTGGAATATGGTTAAAAACTGTGCACAAAGCAATACTTGAAAATCGTTTGAAACAGGCACACATATTTTGATAGCTAAGCATTGCTGGTGAGGATAGGGAAAGGAACGCGGAGAATAGTTTTCATTGCAATCTTATCGAAAAAACGAAAAAGTTGGCTTTTTTTCGAGCAACATAATCTCTTGTTTGCCCCCAGCGTTTGTCCACGCGTCACAGTGAAGGTCCCATCACTACGACACATCCGACGGAGCTTTCGCGAAAGTTACACAGCAATGTGTGGATACAGACTCTGCACGAAGTGGAGGTGAGTCTTTTTGGGCGAGTGGGTGATTGACAGAGGTTATCTATCAGTTTGCTGCGTGTAATCAAATCTTATATACTTTCACTTGACGTAAAGCTTGTGAACCTTAGGCTATTTGCGTCTAAGGCCTGATTTCCACCGAGCAGCGGCGAGACGCGGCAGGAATTGACTCTTTGTTTTATTAATGAATTGTTCCCGCGTCGTTGTGCGTTTGTCCACTTCTGCCGCGTGCCCAGACGGAAACAATCTGTAGTGTTTCGCCACTTCTGCAATTTCGGTGGCTGCTCTTGACCGCGGTCTACAAAGGATCGCGTCTATGATCAAGTAGTGAAAGTATGATGGAGGAGATTGTAGTCGAGTTCACAGAGCGGGTTTTATGCCAAATGGACTGCATCTAGCAGCAAAATAATGAAACTTAACCACGTTTTCTCAGTATTTGTCCATTCANGTCAGGGCCGTAACGAGAGGGGCAGTGGGTGGCACCATTCCCTGGGCGCCGAATGACTGCGGGGGGCACCGAAAAGTCCCAACAATGTCACAAGTATTTTCTTCAATACAGTACATTAGCTTCCGAAAGAACTCAGGTTCGAACATGGGGGCGCCAAATTTGTTTCTTGTTCCGAGGGCCATCTAACCTCGTTACGCACGTGATTCAGGTAAAAATCATATATATACAGGGTGTCCCAGAAGTGTATATGACTAGCTCTCTAGCCTCGTGTAGGCCACAAACTGTACCGCACTGTACCACAAAAGTAATGCAGTACTGTAGGCACAATACCTTTGAATACAGCAGCATGTTTAAATGACATCTTTTTAAAGTTTTACTACCTTAAGAAGGTTTTGGAAACTGCATTGCTGTTACAATTTTCATAAGTTTATTTCTTGGTTGTCTGTGATATGTAGGCTATTATGAAAAATCATGTCAGATTATGTGCAAGCAGTGAGGTAACGTGTATTTACATGTGTCTGTAGTGGAAGAGATAGTGCATCATGTTGTAGAAAAGTAACTTCATGAAGCAGAAATGATTCCAGACCCAATACCGCCAAAACAATTATCATTTCGCGAAAATCCCGATCTTCCTCCATCTTCGAAGGTCAGTTGCAGCAACTGGCGCGAAAGTAATTATTACGTCCCCGACGCGTGAAAACGTCATTTCCAGCGTAGACTGTAAAAACAACAACCGCGCCTCGTCTCTTACGCCCACGTCTGGCCGCTCCCGGTCACTTCCCAGTGTAGACCAAGCTTGTGAAAGAAAGCCAGTGGGAGACTGAGGAAAATTTTCATAGTAACCAATAAGAATGTTGTTATAGTACTGTATGTTCGCCTTTCGGACATTTTAAGGTTAATTTATTTATCACGTCGGTTAATTTTTCAATCTGGTTATAAGATTGTCCCAAAGGTGGGCGTAGATAAGCTCGTTTTCAGTTGTAGTTTAGCATAGACAGCATAGCAAGCAATGGCAACAAGCTACTATCCTGGAAAGAACGTTTAGTACATTTAAGCAGCACGGCGAAGATGGATGCTTCTGTTATCCCACAGCAAACAAACCACAACATCGATATGGGCAACATTGTTGAAAGAGAATCTAATTCCAGAAAAACATAAAATGGGAAATTTCCCCGAAACTTGCACAAAAACCCGAAATTACGATGAAATATCTAACTAATTGTGCGATTTTCGCGAAATTTTAGTCCCCTCAACTTCCCCTTTCAAAACTGATCAGCGTGAATGTATGCAGCAACATTCTGTATTTTGCGTATAAATGTGTTGAAATACATCAACGCAAACGGCTCTTTTTTGCAGAACAAACCAGCGAAGAGTGGCAGTTCCTTCTTACCAGATAGTTTACAAGTTCAAATGTTAAAAGTTTATGAGGTCATAATCAACATGAAAGTTGATACCTAATCCCGCCTTGTCTTTGGATCGTGCTCTGATTGGTCAACGATGTCGGGGATCCACCTCCGTGTATTTTTGCAATTTCGACAAACCTTACTGACTTTGCTTCTGACAATTATCAGTAATGTTTAAAGAAGTACCACGCAATACTTTACTTGGTACAACGGTTCGAGAAAGTGTTCTTCACTTTATGCTCTGAATGTTACTGCGTGCGTGACCCCATATTACAACGGAAACTCGCAGGAAAATGGTGCTGTAATAATATAATAGAACTGGGAAAGTAAACTACTACGAAGACAAAATACTCCATGGGGTTTCATTCTTTTAACGAAAAATGTGTGATGTGGTAATGGTAGCGGTATATTTATGCAGTTTTGTACTCAAATCACGAAATGACACAGATACAAGTGGAAGAAAAACAGTATCAAAGATCAGAAATTAATTGCATGTTGATGAGAATATAAAAAACATCGAAAGCTTCAGCTGTAGCAAATTGATGATCGTGTTCTAACATGTTGAATAACAAAGGGTTGGCGAAAGACGACCTGGGTCAAGTTCTCAGCCAGCCCTGTTGCTAACACGAATACATTTTTGGTTGAAGGCGTTTCACATCTGATAGAAGTAACAAAATGCGTAGAAGCAACGTCAGGTAAGTTCAGTAAAAAACAACAACCACAAACAACATTTTTTACCATTTTCAACGTACATGTGTCATGCAATGTGTCATGAGTAAATTGGCAAAGCACCAACTAGCCAGACGTGCGTTTATAACACGGAAACAAGCGTTTTTCCAACAGGAACCTTTCCGCAGAAGACTTATTCCCAAAAAAATTGGCCACTTTATCTTCACTTGACGGATTGCACTTTACCTGTCACGACGTCTCCTGCACAGTGCACATAGGTAAGGAAGGTAGGTCCGGCGCCGGCAAACAGAGACTTTTGTACGAGGTAGGTACGATCAAGAAGAGCAACAGGTCGAACGCATTGAGAGTTGTTTCCTCGCCCACGCCGCCACAGCAGAGAGTTTCATTTTCTTCAAAGTGCGCTTGAAGTGTTGGTCTCGAAAACTATACACTACAGGATTCACAAAACTGCAAAACGCAAAAACGCATTAAGTTTACAAAGATGTTTAAGCAAAGATTTTAGAAAAAAAACGCGATGACAGCACTGCAAAGGTTAAATAAAATAAGATGGAATCATTCCAACGTTCTATTACAGAAGATCAGATAGTAGATATAATGCATGGTAACAATGACCCTCGCTTCTACGACATGAACAGCAGCCTCTTTCTCCGAAACAGAAAGTGACAAAACAAAAACAGTTTTCGATTGGAAATTCAAAAGGTGCTTCTGTGTATCTTCGTTCCCTCCATTCAAATCACATGACCCAATCATTTTCCAAAAGTTGTGTGTTTATCGTTTATTCAAACATCTTTTGACTTCACATTTTCTGCGTTCTGTTTACATTTTGTAAATTTCCCAAAGTTATTTGTTTTTAGCAAAAAGTAGTCTCTGCTTCAATAAACATTTAAAAAGAAAAATTTTCCCTTTTTCGTTGCGATGGGGAACTACTCTTATATAATCTTATAAAAGCAATTCAAGGTTTTCATTAAATGGTTTTCTTTCGTTGTTTGCGTGAGTTTCAGGAACCGCGCAATCGTCCATTGTTCAACAGTATCGTTGGCAGAAGTTGTTTTATTCAAATATGAAAAACAAGAAAGAAATTCCTTATAATTTTTTGGAATCTAATACAACGTTACATAAGTACATGATTGTTGCAATGCGTATTTGTAAGAAAAAAAGGATAAACGCATCTTATTAGCATTTGTTGCATGTAGCTGGATGTTGTGAAGAGGGTATATCGCATAATTCGACGTCTGTATTGAAACATTTTGCACGTCTTAAATAAATAATGTTTTTGGAAACTATTTACCATATCATTAAACACTCTCTCAGTCTCCAAGTAAAAATCATAATGCCATAAGGCTCACATGTTACTTTGTTACAGGGGCGGAGCCAGACATTTTCATTTGGGGGGGGGCACTGGAGGGGCTAGTTTTGCAACAAGAGGAGCTCTCAATGGTCTGTGTAGGACTTTCAGAAAGAGACCTACTCCGCCTTTAAAAGGATAACGTCACTTGATTGTACAGCGTTCAACGTCACATGATTATGTTTCGCCTTAGTGACCTCGCTGGTATGACTAGAAAGGTTGCGCTGCAAAGCATTTCATAAAAGTAAGGCTGCACTTAAAGATGGCAACGCATCAGAGCCTTCGTGAAAACGGTATAGGTTTACTGTAATGAGAAAATTGATATCTTATATTCTGGTAACACAAATGTCAACGATCTTGCGAACTTTTTCGAAA